>Ga0155636_110_pt1 | contig 52133 bp, 56 predicted proteins | sample RifCSPhighO2_12_FD_107293 | JGI IMG/M metagenome (GOLD analysis project Ga0155636, IMG submission 107293) | Candidatus Saccharibacteria bacterium RIFCSPHIGHO2_12_FULL_47_16b | reverse complement strand
TTTTTGACCCAATCGCGGAAGCCAGTTTTTTGCTGCAATCTGCCATGGCTGGCTAGGTAAGCGTTGATGGCCTGGTTGACCATAGCTGGCGGCCAGCCTTGAGAAGTCAGCGTCGACGCCAGATACTGCGGCGGTGTGCCGCTGGCGATGGCTGCCTCAATGGCGGCATAAAGTTTGGGCATCATCCCGTTAGCCTCCTAGCTGCCGAAGTCGGATGGTTAAGTGTAACTATGACACGTCCGCGAACTGGCCGGCTAACGGGATAGACTCCGTTAAAAGTCTGATTCTTTAACGAATCAGAAATTTGCTTTAGCAAATTACTTTTAATCGGGGTCATTTTAGTTTAACTCCACCCTATTTGTTCAACATAAGCATTATATATTGGACACGAGGCTATTTATAGCTGTAATTCGGCCAAAACCGGTAAGTGGTCGGAATAATCAGTTTTAATAATTTTGCTAGATAAGACTTTTATATCGGGTGATGTAAATATGTAGTCCAGGCGCCAGTCGAGCGAATCCACTACGAAATCATTATGTTTAAAAAATTTAGTTGAGAAAGTATTTTGAGTGTGCGGTGGACCGGCGGATCTAAGTATCTTTTCGATTCTCTTAATGGTTTTTGAATCTGGCGCAGAGTTAAAGTCGCCTGTTAAAATGTAGTGCTCCTTTTTCTTTTTGATAGCTTCTATGAGTTTATCAGCCTCTCGATTTCTGGCATCAGTTTCAACAAAATAATCAACGTATGACAGATGAGTGGTGCCGACTGTTAAAATTTTCTGGCCGATTCTGATCTCGGCCTGAACGTAACCGCGGTTTTGATAACTCCAATCTATATCTGAGGTGGTGGTTTGCACCAGTAGGTTAGTGTCAGTAACGATTGGCAACTTTGAAAAAATTGCATTGCCCATATCACTGGGCTGACCTTCCAAAGTGTTTGCCACAGATTGATAACGGTATTCGCCGCCCAGGACTCGACTTATCTCTTCAGGAATATCGCGTTTGGGATTAACGAATGAATTTTTAGTTATTTCTTGGCAGCACAAGATATCAGGATTAATCTTTCCAGTTAACTCCAGAATATTGTCAGCCTTTTCTTTATAAAGCACGTTCCAAGTCATTATTGTTAAAGTTCGCATAGGTGTATTATATGCCCTGAACTATGGCGGGATTAAGTTTTTATTTTTACGATTTGGAGACTAGCGGTATAAGTCCGCGCTGGGATCGGATTATGCAGTTTGGCGGCCAGCGGACCGATTTGAGCTTAAAACCGATTGGTAAGCCTGATAATTTCATCATCAAACTGGACGACGACGTTCTGCCCCAGCCGGACGCCATTTTGACACACTCCATCACGCCGCAAAAAACTCGAGCTGATGGCATCAGCGAACGGCAATTTCTGCATTTTTTCATCGATAAAATAGTCGCCAAAGAAACGATTTTTGTCGGTTATAACAATATCCGCTTCGACGATGAATTTATTCGCTTTGCCTTGTGGCGTAATTTTTTTGATGCCTATGAATGGCAGTGGCAAGAAGGTTGCAGCCGCTTCGATTTACTTGATGTCGCCAGAATGACTAGAGCCTTGCGGCCAGATGGCATCAACTGGCCATTTGCGCCGGATGGCAAACCGACGGTCCGACTGGAGCTGATGGCGGCCATCAATAAATTAGGCCACCCTAGTGTCCATGATGCGCTTAGCGACGTTAAGGCAGAGATGGCGCTGTCCAGATTGCTAAGATTAAAACAACCCAAACTATTTGATTATCTTTTGAACCTGCGCAAAAAAACCAAGGTTGAAGTGCTGGTTAACGCTCGGGCACCGGTAGTCTATTCCAGCGGTCATTACCCCAGTGAATACGAAAAAACTACCGTGGCGGTGATGGTCGGACCAAGAGCCGACCAACCCGGCGCTTTGATGTATGATCTGCGAATAGATCCTAAACCGTTTCTTGATATGGAGCCGCCGCAATTAGCAAAATTGTGGTCTGACCGGTCTAGAGAGGCAGAGTACTTTCCGGTCAAAATACTAGCTTACAACCGTTGCCCGGCCGTGGCGCCGATCAAAGTACTTGATAAGAAAAGCCTTAAACGTCTAGAGCTGGATTTGAAAAAAATAGACAAGCATTTGGTTAAACTGAAGGCCGCCGACGACTTTACTGACCGACTAAACAAAGCCTGGGCAATGATCCATCCGCCGCGGCAATCGAAACTGGTCGTCAGTGAGGACGAGGTCGACGGCTTGTTATATGACAGCTTTGTCAGTAAACCAGATAAAACTCGAATGAGTGTGGTACGGGCGGCTGATTCGAGCGAGATAACTAAGTTGACTGTCGATTTTGACGATGAACGCCTAAAAGTCCTTTTACCTTTATATAAAGCCCGTAATTTCCCGCAAAGTTTAACCAGGCAAGAGCAGCTTAACTGGGAAAAGTTTAAAGCCCGGAAGTTGCTGGGCGGTGGGGATGATAGCATGGCTGCCAAGCATTTCAAGCGAATAGAGGAACTGGCCCAAAAACCGCAAACTACCCGTCAACAGCAGCATCTACTTAAAGAATTAAAAATCTACGGCGAGTCGATTTTGCCCCAGCCGGCCTAGCGTCTGATATCGTCGGAATCGAGACATCGGCTCGCTTCCTCCTCTCAATTTTGCAAATTACTGCTCACAATGCGGAAATTTGCAAAATTGATGAATTCTAAGAACTAAATTTTTGGAATTTAATAAAAGTCCAAATAATAATGGCCCGCAAATGGTCGATCAGACGGTATTTTTTAGACAGCTCATGAGTTTTAGCTAAAACCAGACGATAATGTTGACGGTAGAGCAGCCAAACGACAAGTATCACTAAAAGGCACAACTGATAAAAATTCAGCTGAATGCTAGTGCCAGGAATCTGGCCGAGTACAAGTAAAAAGTCCAGCATTTTTTGATCCCAAAGGATTGGTTCGATATATAATATTACTATAATCTTGCGATAATTGCAAGAAGTTTATCTTGCTTATGGTTTGGCAGTTAGAGACTAGAAAAAAATCCGATTTTTCGGTATAATCCCCGCACTAAATCTTGATGTTCCGAAATAGGGATATTCTCCCTCTTCTTCACTCATGATTTAGGGCGGGGCAAACACTCGCCTAAAATTTGGGAGGATTAGTGGCTGATTTTATAAAAGTTATAGGCGCCAGAGAGCATAATTTAAAAGACGTAAACGTCGAGATTCCGCGTGATAAGTTTGTGGTGATTACCGGTATTTCCGGCTCCGGTAAGTCGTCGCTAGCCTTTGATACCATCTACGCCGAGGGCCAGAGGCGTTACGTGGAATCTTTAAGTGCTTATGCCCGTCAGTTTCTGGGTTTGATGGAAAAGCCGGACGTTGACCAAATTGATGGCCTTTCACCAGCTATTTCGATTGACCAAAAATCAACTAGCCGCAATCCGCGCAGCACAGTCGCGACAGTCACCGAAATTTACGATTATTTGCGGTTATTGTTTGCTCGAATTGGTATTCCGCATTGCCCAGTTTGTAATAAATCAGTCGCCCGGCAGACTTCAACAGCCGTAGTCGATAAAATAAAGCAAGATTTAGACGGTGTTCGCTTAATCATTCTTGCGCCGATTGTCATAGATAAAAAAGGCGCTTTTGAGCACATTCCAGCCCAATATCAAAAGGCCGGCTTTGCCCGGGTTCGAGTGGATGGCGTAGTTTACGCGCTCGACGAATTTCCTGAACTTGATAAAAAATACAAACATACCATCGAGCTGATAATTGATCGGCTGGTCAATGACAAAGATAGTGAAGGGCGATTGGCCCAAAGCGTGGAGCAGGCTTTTGATATGGCTGATGGTTTGTTGACGGTTCATGATGCTGATAAAAATAGCGACAGTAACTACAGTCTCCGTTACGCCTGTGTTAATCATCCGGATGTGGCTATCCCCGAGTTGGAACCACGCACCTTCAGCTTTAACAGCCCACATGGGGCTTGTCCGGTTTGCACTGGTCTGGGTAGCCGGCTAGAAGTCGATCCCGAGCTGGTTATTCCCAATGGCCGACTGACCATTGCCGAAGGCGCCATACGACCGTACAACCGTATTAACACCGATGCTTGGTATATGAAAAAATTGCAGGCTGTTGGTGACCGTTACGGCTTTTCTATCCATCAGCCGACTGGCGAACTGACTAAAAAACAATTAGAGGTTATTCTTTACGGCACTAATGATGAGACCTACCGGATTGGACTTGGCATGGGCCGGGCTTTTTCTACGACTTACGAGGGGGTAATTCCTAACCTTGAACGACGCCACCGCGAAACCGAGAGTGATTTTATCCGCCGCGACATTGAGCGTTTTATGCAAGAGCGGCCGTGCCACGCCTGCCAAGGCAAGCGTCTGAAGCCAGAAGTCCTGGCCATCACGGTCGATAGCTTCTCCATTACGGATATTTGTGAACTGGACATCGATAAAGCTGCGGAGTTCTTTGCTATTCTTAAGCTTGATGCCACCAGCGCCGAGATTGCCAAGCAAATCTTAAAAGAGCTCAAAGCCCGGCTGAAGTTTTTGCAGGATGTTGGCCTTAATTATTTGACACTGGCCCGCAGTGCGGTTTCGCTGGCCGGCGGCGAAGCCCAACGAATTCGACTGGCCACTCAAATCGGTTCCGGTCTGCAAGGCGTGCTTTATGTGCTGGATGAGCCGAGCATCGGCCTGCATCAGCGTGATAACCGGCGGTTACTTAATACACTCGAGCGGCTGCGCGATTTAGGTAATACGGTTTTGGTTGTCGAGCATGATGAGGAAACTATCCGCAGTGCCGACCATTTGGTTGATATTGGCCCGGGTGCCGGTATTCATGGCGGCGAGATTGTGGCCACTGGTACGCCAGACCAAGTAGCTAAAAATAAAACCAGCATCACCGCCCAATTTTTGCGGGGCGAACAACTCATCCCAACACCCAAGAGCCGCCGTCCAGGCGATGGCCGCAAGTTAATAATCCGTGGGGCTCGTGAAAATAATTTGCAAAACATCGATGTGACAATCCCGCTTGGCCAACTAGTGGTGGTTAGCGGTGTGTCCGGCTCGGGCAAATCCAGCCTGATAAACGACATTTTGGCGCGTGAACTTTCGGCTCGGTTGATGCGGGCCCAAACTGTGCCCGGTCGCCACGATGACATTGAAGGCATCAAGCAGCTTGATAAGGCGATTGTGATTGATCAATCGCCAATCGGCCGGACACCACGTTCTAACCCAGCCACTTATACCGGTGTGTTTACGCCAATCCGCGAACTATTTGCTCAGACGCCGGAGGCTAGACTACGAGGCTATCAGCCGGGTCGCTTCAGTTTTAATGTTAAGGGTGGCCGCTGCGAAAACTGTTCTGGCGACGGCGTTATTAAAATCGAGATGCACTTTTTGCCGGACGTTTATGTGGCTTGCGAAGTCTGTCATGGCAAGCGCTATAACCGCGAGGCGCTGGAAATTCATTACAAAGGCAAAACCATTGCTGATGTGCTAGAGATGACCTGCGAACAGGCCTTGGAATTTTTTACTAACATCCCAGCCATTGCCCGCAAACTGCAAACGTTGGTTGATGTTGGTCTTGGCTACATCACGCTTGGCCAACCGGCCACAACGCTTTCCGGCGGCGAAGCTCAGCGCGTTAAACTAGCCACCGAGCTGTCACGCCGGCCAACCGGCCGCACCCTATATATACTGGACGAACCCACCACCGGCTTGCATATGGCCGATGTGGCCAAACTACTGGATGTCCTACACGCTCTGGTGGATGGAGGCAATAGCATGATCGTCATCGAGCATAATTTAGACGTTATCAAATCGGCCGATCATATCATTGACCTTGGACCCGAAGGCGGCGAGGCCGGAGGACTAGTCGTAGCCGAGGGCACACCAGAGTACGTTGCCAAGGTTAAAGCCAGTTACACTGGACAGTTCTTAAAGAAAATGCTATAGATATTCGTAAATATTAAGGAGACTTTAATGTCTAAAAAGTTTTGGGGACCTAGTGCAGAGAGAATAGAAATTGGCTTAACCGCTGCTTATGCTCTAAACAATGCGATTAAGGAATATGATGCTATGGACGCCGCGATGACCGGTGTAGTCCGAGCGCAATACTACACAACCGTGAGGCCACGCTATATCAGAAATTTTGCTCAGGCGTTGGTGCCTGACTTGCAGTATGCAGAAGACGAAGTTGTGGCGTTGGACGAGGTAGTAAATCTTTGTATCGGACGTGCCGCTGTGGGTAATGTTCGTATTCCAGAACTGACTGGTCGTGGTTTACCCCCAGCTCAAGAGCTAAGAGCTGCTTAATCACCTTTCTGGGTCTAGGTCTAAGGAGTCAACCCGATATTTTTCGGCCATCGCGGCTAGCCTGAGTCGGAGTGTCAAAAGCAGCAAACCGAGTCCCCACGCCAAAATGCTTTATCGGTTACGTTTGCCGAAAAAGTGGTGCCACTCTTCTCTTAACGATTGTTTTAAGCGCTGTCGCACCAGTGGATTTTTTAAAAAGTTGTAAAGCATAATTATCATGAAAATGTGAGCTGTGATAATAATTCCCCAAAAGAAATACTGATCAATATCCGGCGCGGCGCTACCGATTAAATAGCCAAGCAGGGTAACTGAAAGTGTCCAAAGTACAGCGCCAAAAATATTAAAAAAAGCAAATCGATACCAAGGCATTTTGCCAACGCCGGCGACAATCGGCGCAAAAGTTCTAATCCATGGGAAAAACCGAGCAGCCACGATCGTTATGCCACCATAGCGATTATAAAACCGCTGGGCTCTTTGAATATAATCTTGTCTAAAAAAAAGTCCGTCTTGGCGTTTAAATACCGCCGGTCCAAATTTTCTGCCAGTTTGATAACCAACGTTATCACCTAAGATAGCCGATACGCCAATGATGATTAAAAGCGGTATGATTGGTAGTTTGCCTTGGGCCGAGAAAAAACCGGCTGTCAACAGCAAGGTGTCGCCCGGAAAGATGAAGCCAAACAACAAACCGCTTTCAGCAAAAACTATGAAGGCAATCAGTAGCAGTCCGCCGGCTTGGATAATTGTTTCCGGATCGAAGAACATAACGCACTCATTTTAACAGCCTCAGTCCGTTTACCGTTCTACTTATTGAGAGTACGACCCTGTGAAAAGATAAGTAAAACTTTATAGTTTTTATCAAAAAACTCTTTGCTTTTCACAGGGTCGTACCCTACATCTGTTATAATAGCGTTCTACATGGTGAATTTAGACGCGGTATTAGAATTGCAAGAACGCAAAGTAGTGCGCAAGAAACTGGCTAACCTTCGCCAGGAAGGGCTAGTGCCGGCTGTTATTCATAATCACGGCCAGCCTTCGGTCTTGGTGACCGGACATGAACGGCAACTAACAGCAATCTACCACGAGGCTGGCAAACATCATCCCCTTAACCTGAAAGTTGGTTCGCAAGATTTTCTGGCCTTGATTAAAGACGTCCATTACCATCCGGTCAAGCGCCAGATTGAACATATTGTTTTTCAGGCCATTAAGCGAGATGAAAAAGTTGAAGCCGAAGTACCAATCCACCTGGAAGGCGAGATTCCGGCCGAGAAAGTGGGCTTGATGATTCTGCACCAGCTGGACCATATTAACGTCGAGGCCCTGCCCAGCGACCTGCCGGACGAACTCAAGGTTGATGCCACTGTACTTGCTGAGTTAGGCGATAAAGTTACGGTAGCTGATTTGCAAGTTCCATCGGGCGTAACAGTTTTGGAAGAAGCCGAACACCCGATTGCCACAGTTGTGGAAACCAAAGCTCAAATTTCTGAGGAAGAACTTGAGGCTGAAGCGGCGGCGGCTGCAGCGGCCGCTGAAGGCGAAGAAGGTGCTGAAGCCGCCGAGGGTGCAGAAGGCGAAACTGCCGCCGAAACCGAAGGCGGCGAAGCCAAACAAGAAACGTCCGGCAAGGAAACCTCTAAAGAATAATTTATTTTTTCAGGCAGCCGGCGGATTGCTGAACAAGTGGAATAATTGCTAGCGCTTGCATTTTTCTTCGGGAGGATAATAATTAGTTTCGGAGGAAACAATTAAATGACTGGGATAGAAGAGTTTGAGCCGGGAGAAAGAAGGGTTGAAGATTTAGAGAGAGGCGATTTGTGGGTTAGTGGCCTTATGACTAAAGCTCAGGCCGAGCTTGCAATGACGCACCATGCCATAAAGCTGAAGCCGATAGACTGGTACAAAGTTAATGAAGGTAGCCAAATTACATTTTTTCCGACCGGGCCGGTCCGCCGCGAGGTCAAAAGCTCTATCCCTCTTGTGGTAGCCGAGCTGACTGGTGGCGAAGTTCCTGCTGTAATTAGTGATGACCCTATGGTAGTGGATTCATATGCTGTTTACACAGATGATCGTGGTTATCCTCGTGTGGCACTAAGGAGTGCAGTCGGCACTGACGGTTTATACCAGGAGGCTAAGCCCCATATTGATCGCTTGAGTACTTATCATCAAGTAACTATAAAAGACACAACCGCCCTATCGTTAGCGTCTGGTATGTAGCCGCCTGGCTTACTAGCTTCGATAATTCCTCATCAGATAACATCAACCCCTAAACGCGGGGAGGGGCCAGTGGAGTAGCCTGCCTTGCAGAATTCCACCCTATAGGAATATTTATTAATTCCACAGGGCAGGCGGGCTAAAAGGCCACAGCACCATTACAGGGCGCGACCCTGTAAAAGGGAATACTTGACTTGTTAAGTACTTTTATTAAGCGAGCATCTGCTATTTACGGACATGCGAGGTTCACCTGAGCAGACACGTCAAAAGCATCAACTAATAAGCCGAGGACTTAGTCGAGCGACTCCCTGAAGAAAAATGTGAGCGAGACCGACCGAAGGAAGTTCCGCAGGCTGTTGTGTACTTTGACAAGTGGCTGCATCAAGTGGACGGAGCGTCCGAAAATAACGGAGGCGAGCGCTACTCTTCTAGGAAGCCGCCGGATTGGTGGGCCCACAGCGTAGCGTAAATGCCGTCTTGCTCGAGAAGTTCTTTGTGCGAACCTTCCTCAACAATCTCGCCTTCCTCCAAAACAACGATCCGATCCATGCGCTGAATGGTGCTTAGACGGTGAGCAATTACAATTACCGTCCGGCCTTTCATTAGTTGCCATAGAGCTGCCTGAATGAACTTTTCACTCTCCGAGTCCAGAGCGCTGGTAGCCTCATCCAAAACTAAAATCGGCGCATTCTTAACCATGGCCCGAGCAATAGCGATACGCTGGCGTTGACCACCGGATAGCTTAATGCCGCGTTCGCCAACCAGCGTGTTGTAGCCATCGGGCAATTGATCGATGAATTCGGTAGCATGAGCATCATGCGCCGCCAACTCGATTTCTTTATCGGTGGCGTCCAGTCGGCCGTAGCGAATGTTATCTCGCAGGGAGCGATGGAACATAGCCGGCTCCTGCGGCACGTAAGCAATTGAGTCGCGCAGGTCTTTTTGGCGGACTTTGGCGATGTTTTGGTCGTCGATCAAAATCTGGCCGTTTTCAATATCCATAAAGCGCAAGAGCAGCCTTGTAATGGTTGTCTTGCCGCCGCCGGAATGGCCAACTAGCGCCACCTTCTCGCCAGGTCTGATCTTGAGGTTAAATTCCTTGAACAAGTGCTCGCCGCCGTCTTCCTGGTAGCGGAATGTTACATTGCGCATCTCAATCCCGCCTTTGCTAACTTTGAAGGTCTTGGGTCGCGGGGTATCTTTGACTTTAGGCTCATCAAGCAATAGTTCGGTAAACTGAGCGGCTTCGGTAATGGCCCACTCGATATTGCGGTAAACATGGTTAAACTCCCACATGGTACGGGTCACGTTGGCGAAGTAGTTGAAGCTAACAAAGACCACTTCCAAACTGATTGAGCTGCGACCAGCGATGTATACGGCCAACACCAAACCGACAGCGTTGATCAGTACAAAAAATGGCGACAAGGTGGCATCAATGCGGAAATTTTGGTAATGCCATGAGTGGGCAGCCTTGGTCATAAGATCATTAACCCTGTGGCGATAGTTTGCTTGCTCGTGTTGCTCACCGGCAAAGGCCTTGACGGTGTCAACGTTGCTAAAGATATCGGCGATAAGGCCAGCTGTACGGGTGCTGGCAGCTTCACGCACAGCCACCAGTCGCTGACGGCGCTTGATTAAAGGTGAAATTAAGAAGGCAACAAGCGTCATCAAACCAAGCAGGCCGACGACCAGCCAAGGCGAAAATTGCCAAAGGACTGCCGCCGCAAAGATTATCGGCAGGTATGAAGCAAAGACATTAAAGGCCAAGGTATCCATTAATTCGATGAACTTCCAGCTATAGCTTGTGACACGCTTGGTCAGTGAACCGGCAAAGTTGTCGTGGAAAAAGGCCAGATCTTTGGCTAGCAACATATCCATCGCTTGATTGTATAAGCGTTGAGTGCCGCGAATTTCGGCTTTGATCAGGAAGTAAATGCCGGCCCGCCAAAGAATCTCGCCCAAGCCCCATAACACTATGAACAAAAGGACATAGGGAATAATTTGGCTTAGCTCAAGCGCCGAGCCTTCGTTAAAACGGGTCAGAATTTTAGCAACAATTAAAGCCGGCACATAAAACACCAAAACGGTGCCGATGGCCGGCAATAGAAAGGCCAGCGCCGAGGTCTTCCACTCACGCTTAATCTGCTGCCAATAATGCTTGGCAGCCAGCTTGGTCGCGGCGATATTGCGTTGTTGATTCATATGCGCGGCCTCCTGCCACGCCTTTAAGTTACATTAATTTTTGGGGTATTTATTCGAGAGAACTAAACAGGCAGAACGGCCCGTTTAGGTAATACGAACACTAACATTTTCATTTTTGGCCGTTCCTTCCTACCTATTTATCTAATATTAGCAACAATTTAACACCTTAATCTTAAGGTTGTCAAACAAAGAGTTACAATAGGGTGATGTCCAAGTTGGAGAAAAAATTAAGCAAATTGCCAAAAACGCCCGGCGTTTATTTTTTTAAGGATAAAACCGGCGAGATTATTTATATTGGTAAAGCCGCTAATTTAGGTAACCGCGTGCGGCAATATTTTCAAGCTAGCCGCTACCGCGATGCCAAGACCGATCAGCTGGTGGCGGAGATTACCGACTTAGACTGGAGCGCGGTGGAGACCGAAGTTGACGCCCTGTTTTTGGAAGCTGAATTGGTTCGCCGTTACCTGCCGCGCTATAACATCATGCTGCGCGACGATAAAAGTCTACTATACGTTCGAATAGATATTAAAAGCGATTATCCAACTGTTAAGTTGGTTCGTCGGCCGCTAGATGACGGCGCCGAATATTTTGGCCCATACTTGAGCGGATTTTCTTTGAAAAAGGCACTGCGTTATCTTCGCCGGGCTTTTCCCTACGCCATTTCTAGGCCGCAGGCTCAAAAGCGGGCCAGCCTGTATTATCACTTAGGCTTGGATCCGGGCTTGGAGGAAAGCAAAACAACTTTAGTCGATTACCGCCAAAATTTACGCAAGCTCACACAATATCTACGTGGCCATCGCCAAACCTTGATGCGTGAAATTGAAAAAGAGATGAAGCGGGCGGCTAAAGCCAAGCAGTTTGAGCAAGCCGCCAAGTTACGCAACCAGCTGCAGCATTTGCAGGCGCTTAGCCAGCAAATCATTTTTTCGGACCGCGAAATTCAAGATGCCGCAAAAGACCAAGCCTTGGTCGAACTAGCCAATCTGGTTAGTCTTAAGCAGCCGCCGCGGCGAATTGAAGGTTTTGACATCAGCCATATTGGCGGCACCGATACAACTGCCAGCCTGGTGGTTTTTGTTGATGGCCTGCCTTATAAAACTGCTTACCGCAAATTCAAAATCAAAGGACTTGGTAATGACGACTTTGCCCATTTGTACGAAGCCATTAAGCGGCGCTTTAAAGTTGATAATATAAAAAAATGGGGCTTGCCGGATTTAATCTTAATTGACGGTGGTAAGGGTCAACTGGCGGCCGGTCTGAAAGCTTTGGATGAGGTTGGTCAAGCAATTCCGACCATTGGTCTGGCTAAACGTTTTGAGGAAATTATTATCAATCAACAAGAAACAAAAAACAATAAACCAGAATTTGAAATTATTAATCTACCGCAAAATTCGCATTTGGTAAAGCTGCTGCAGCGGATTCGCGATGAGTCGCATCGCTTTGCCGTCAGCTATCACGAGTTGTTGCGGACTCGTCGTCAGACTGTAAGTATTTTGGATCAGATTCCAGGCATCGGCCCAATTACCCGTAAAAAATTAATTCGCCATTTTGGCTCAGCCAAAGCAGTCATGAGTGCATCGACTAAAGAACTATCAAAGGTCATAAGCCGGAAAATGGCTATAAAAATAACCCAACATTTTAAACGGCCAAGTTATAATAGAGAATAAGAGCTATGCAGCATTTTTTATTACACTTTAGCGTCCGATGGGGAGTTTCAGCGCTTGGTCTGTGGATTGCGGCTGGCTTGCTCGGGCCAGCCCGGCTTAGCGTTGGCAACCGTTGGACAACCGTAGTGGCGGCCGGTTTCTTTCTGGCACTGGTTAATATGGCCCTCAAACCAATACTAGTTTTTTTGTCATTTCCGGCCGTCATCTTGAGTCTCGGTCTATTTATGCTGATTCTAAACGGGTTTTTGATAATGCTAGCCAGCTGGCTATATAGTCCACTTTATGTGAGGGACTTTGGTGTAGCCATTGGCGCCGGCCTGATTGTCGGTTTAGTCAATTTTTTGGTAACTAAGATTTTGGAGGAAGCATGACTAGACATTTACCATTTACCATTTACCATTTACCATTAATTTCTCATTCGTCATTTTTCAAACAGCCCACGTCCCTTAATTGTAAATTGCTAATTGATAATTTATTGAAAATTGAGAATTGTAAATTGAAAATTGAGCCGACTTTAGGAGGCGTGTCATGACTATTTGGAGCTGGATTACCATCATTAGTGTTGTATTGCTGATTATTTTGATATTAATTCAGACTCGAGGCGCTTCATTGGGTGCTGGCCTTGGTGGTTCGGGTGAGGTTAATACTGTTCGTCGTGGTTCAGACAAAACCCTGCACCAGCTAACCATAATTTTAGTCTTTGTTTTTGCCGCCAGCATACTTATGACATTGTTGCTACTTAAATAATATGGCAGAAACAGAGGGCAGTAAGTCGCAGCGCTGGAAAAGGCTTTTTCGACGCCGGCGTCGCGATGTGGTAGAACTTGGTCAACAGGCCGACCAACAAATCGAGCGGCTGCTATTAAGGCGCTTCGATAGGCTGTTAACCGTTAAGCGCTTTGTGCTGTTCTGGGTGCTGTTATTCGTCCTATTGATAGTAGTGACTGTTATCCAGACCAGAGCTTTGTTACCATATTACCAATCGCTTCAACCAATAGCCGGTGGCGCCTATAGCGAAGGAGTTGTCGGTAAATTCACTAACGCCAACCCCATCTACGCCGCTAGCGCAGTTGATCGGGCCATTAGCCGCTTGGTTTTTTCCAGCTTGCTTAAATATGACAATAATAATAATCTAACCGGCGACTTGGCTGCCGAATGGTCACAAGGCCCGGCTCAAACCCACTACAGCGTTAAGCTAAAAAAGGCTGTCAAATGGCACGACGGTCAGCCGCTGTCGGCCGACGACGTTGTTTTTACCTATCAAACTATCAAAAACATCCAGGCCCAATCGCCGCTTTATAACAGCTGGAAAGACATCAATGTTTCTAAGGTGGATGAGACCACAGTTAGTTTTGATCTGCCGAGTGCTTTGAGTTCTTTTCCGTATACCATGACCAACGGCATATTACCACAGCATTTACTCAAACAAATTCCAGCGGCTGAACTAAGGAGCGCTTTATTTAATATTGAGCCGGTTGGCAGCGGTCCATTTAAGTGGAAATTCTTTGAGGCTTTGGGCACGCCGGGCAAGAATCTGGAACAACGCATTTCGCTGGTCGCCTACGGCGATTATCATAGCGGCAAACCAAAATTGGATGGCCTGTCTGTGATTGCCTTTTTTGATGAACAACAGGCGGTGTCGGCCTTTAAGAAAAAACAAATTAACGGGCTATCCGGTGTCGAAGTTGTACCGCCGGAGCTAGCTAAAGATAAATCGGTTCAGCTTTATGCTACACCGTTGACCACGGCAGTCATGGCTTTCTTTAAAACCTCATCGCCGCCCCTAAACGATGTTAACGTTCGTAAAGCCCTAGTTGCCGGCGTGCAGCGCTCCCAGTTTATAACCAACAACAACCACGCCTCCAAATTAGTAGACAGTCCTTTGCTGCGAGGTCAATTGGGTCACGACGGGACTGTCGTTCAACTTCCTTACGACCAAGCCAAAGCCAACCAGCTGCTTGACGACGCTGGCTGGGTTCGCGGCGCCGGCGGTTATAGAGCTAAAGGCGGTCAGGCCCTGCAATTTAAACTCCGCTCGCAAAACACTCATCAATACACGACTGCTGCTCAAATCTTACAACAAGCCTGGACCAAACTTGGCGTGAAGGTCGATATTCAATACCACGACGGTGACGAGCTGCAGGGCTCGGTTATTGCCAGTCATGATTATGACATTCTGCTATACGGCATCAATATCGGGGTTGACCCAGATGTATTTGCTTATTGGCATAGTTCACAGGCTTCCATCACTTCGGCCAGCCATCTTAACCTAAGTGAATACAAGTCCGCCGCCGCCGACCAAGCCTTAGAAGGCGGCCGTTCCAGAAGCGATCCAAACCTTCGGGTGATTAAATACAAGCCTTTTTTGGCGGCCTGGGTGGCTGACGCGCCAGCCTTGGCCCTTTATCAGCCCAACTTTATATATATCAGTCGCGGTCAGATTTTTGGCTACGAGCGCAAATCTCTAAATACCCCATCGGATAGATATTTTAATGTTAATGAGTGGATGATCCGCCAAAGCCGCCAGAACTTGTAGTGTTTAAACCAAAAAGCTGGTGGGCGAGGTGGGATTCGAACCCACAACCTCTTTCGAGGCACGGATTTTAAGTCCGCTCTGTAAACCGTTCCAGCACTCGCCCGACAATTTGTCAAATATATTATTAAATATATAAACTGGAGGCGCGTACGGGTAATGCTCCCGTCTAATGGGTTTTGCAGACCCATGCCTAACTTCTCGGCCAACGCGCCAGCATATCAATTATAACAGCGTCGACAGGTGATAAATACTTGCGAAAGTTACAAAAAGTGTTTATTCTAAAATTGCATTAATAAAGTGGTGGGTAGAGGGGAAAATACATGACTTGGGATTGGAACTCACCCATTGCACTCGGCCTCTTTTTAGTTATGGTTGGTATCGGTCTGGTCATGCTTGCCACCGCAGTTGCAATCGTTACCGGTAAGGCCAAGGTTTCCGATATACCAGTACTGCGACTTTTCGGCCGCGGCTGAATCAACCAAAAACTAGTATTGGAAAACTGATATTAGGATAAAAAATTCTCGTGCCTAAGAGCGAGGATTTTTATTGGTGTAGAGTAGTGATAGATGCCAAACCTGCTTAAATACATTAAAAGTTACCCAGATTTTCCTAAAAAGGGCATAATTTTTCGTGACATTTCGCCGCTACTGGCTGACCCGGAAGCTTTCGCGAGTGCTATTGATGCCTTGGCCACTCACGCAAAAACTATGCCACGCTTCGATAAAATTGTGGCCATCGATGCCCGCGGTTTTATTCTTGGCGGGGCCTTGGCCGACCGCTTACATAAAGGCTTAATAATGAGTCGAAAGCCGGCCAAATTACCAGGCGATTTGTCGATTGAAAAATATGGCTACGAATACAGCCGCGATGCCATGACTATCCAGAAGCAGGCTATTAAGACGAGCGAGAAATTCCTAATAGTTGATGATGTCCTAGCCAGTGGCAACACTATTTTAGCCGCCTATAAGTTGATTAATCGACTCGGCGGCAAAGTAGCTGGCATTCTTTGTTTACTGGAGCTTGAATACCTGCACGGCCGCCAATTTTTACAAGAAAATATTAAAGACGCCGTTGTTACGACCGTTCTAAGTCTGGATAACTAATGACGAGGATCCTTCTATGGCATGGCTATTTACTCGGTGGCAGCGGGTCAAATGTCTATACGCGCGCGCTGGCGCGGGAATGGAGTCTGGCCGGGCACGATGTGACAGTTGTCTGCCAAGAGCCAACGCCAAAGTTGTACGACCTCGGCCGCGCGACCGTCATTCGACCCGAGCTGCCTAACGACTTGCTGCCGGTGTTCGTCCTCGATAACTATCCCGGGCTCAAGGCCCGGCTGCTTCAGGACTTCAGCCAGGAACAGCTCCGACGGTATGTCGATGCCAACGCCGATGCCTTACGTGCACTTCTGCCTGCCGATTTAGTGTTCGCAAATCACGTGCTGATGGGCGGGCCGGTTGCCGCCGCGACCGGTTGCCGCTTCCGCATAAAGGTCCACGGTTCTGAACTTGAGTACTCGATGCGCGGACGGTCGTGGCTTGAAAACTGGAGTCACGAGTCGCTTCGCTCCGCCGAGGTGGTCTTTGTCGGTTCGCAGCACGTTCGTAAAGTACTAGAAGAGGTGGTGGGTTATATTAATCAAGTGGTCGAGGGGCCCCCGGGAGTCAACATCGACCAATTTGTTAGACAGGACCGCGGACGAGCCCTACACAACCTAATAAAAGAAGCGAAACTAGATCCACCGAATCCGAAAAATGCTAACGAGTGGTTGCCTGATGAAGGTAACGCTAAGCGGTTTGCCACATTTTTTAAAACTGATAAGCCGATGATTATTTACTTTGGTAAATTGATTAGGAACAAGGGGGTACAGCTACTTCTCGAAGCGCTCTCTTCGCTTGATGCCCGGGCGGTCATCGTCGGCTTCGGTGACTATCGGGCCGACCTCGAACGATTAGCATCAAGACTCCCGCACCAGCAAATACTGTTTACCGGTCATCTCGAACACCGGCACCTCGTTCATCTGCTGCCGCTTTGCGATGCGGCGGTCGTGCCATCAATCTTTCCGGAAGCTTTCGGCATGGTGGCTGTAGAAGCTGCTGCCAGCGGCTGTCCGCCGCTTGTCGCCCGGCATTCAGGGCTGGCCGAGATAGCTACTACTCTCGAAAAAGCTTATCCCAAGCACTTACGCCACCTGACGTCGTTTAAGTCCGGCGACAGCACCGACCTTCGAGAGAAACTTGCCGAACTGCTCGCCCTGTCGGCCAAAGATCGCGAACTAATCCAATCCGCCGGGCGCAGAGTCGTTGAGACCCATTACTCCTGGACAATTTTGGCCAAGCGCCTACTCGCGCCGATAACATAAGCTCAAGGACTGTAATTGAGAGCTATCCTCGGTTTTGCTATACTTGACTACTGTTGAAGCCCTACAATTTTTGTAAAAATACGCATTGCAGATTTTTGCAAAATTGAAAGGAGAAGCATAGCCTTAAGTCGAAGCTTTTGAGCCTGCTCAAAACGAGACAGCGGTGCAGGCTTTGACGCGCGGGTGTGGCTCAGTTGTTTAGAGCGCTTCCTTGCCAAGGAAGAGGCCAGGGGTTAGAATCCCCTCACCCGCACCATGGCGCTTTAGCTCAGTTGGTAGAGCAGAGGCTTGAAGAGCCTTGTGTCCTCGGTTCGAGTCCGAGAGGCGCCACCAGGGTGAGTGGTGAAATTGGTATACACGCAGCCTTGAGGTGGCTGTGCCGCAAGGCGTGGAGGTTCAAGTCCTCTCTCACCCACCATTAAAAACGCGGGGTCGTAGCTCAGCGGCTAGAGCGTCTGCTTTACACGCAGAAAGTCGTAGGTTCGAATCCTTCCGGCCCCACCACCAAGCTATCTATATAAATGTTCGAAATGGCGTCCGGGGCTGTAATCGGTGCGCATCAAGCCTTTAACTTCAGCTGGCGTGGCAGTCTTTACCCCTGGGTTTAGCAGACCGTAAGGATCAAAAATCTTTTTAACGGCTTGCATGATAGATAGCAGGCTCTCACCATATTGCAGTTTGAGGTACGGTGCGCGCAGGCGGCCGTCGCCAGCTCCAGCTGTAATCGAACCACCAAACTTAACAGCCAAGCTGTATAAACTATCTGATATTTTAAATAGTTTCTGTCGGTCGCTGACTTTGGCTAAATCGAGCAGCGGCTGAAAACGGACAATTCCACTGCCAATCTGACCCCAGGCCGCCGGCGGCAGACCGACCTTGTGATAGGTGTCGTAAGCCCGCCGCAGATATTCATAAACTTGATTATCCGGAACAGCTACGGCCTCGGCTACCGGTACGGCCTTGGCTGGACCTTTGGTAAAGTTGACAATGGTAGCTGGGCTCTGCTTAATTTTTAAGATCTCGGCTTGCTCGCTTGGATTAGTCGAGGCCGCCAAAGTACCATCGGCGCTGGTTATTAGCCTATCTAATTTTTTGAGGGCGTCCTTTTGCTGACCGCTTTTTTGATGATCGAATTCGATAATCAAGTGAATAGCACTGTTTAGGTCGGTCGGGAAATCGGTTAGTTCGTTGGGATTAAGACTGGCGATAAGCTGCAAGGCCGGCTGATTGATAAAATCTAAAACACTCGGCTTGAGTTGTTTGATTTGCGGCAACAGCTCGGCCAAACTGTCCAGTTTCGGCAGGCTGGCCAAACATAGGGTGGTTTGTGGATTATGATTTTCAACTGCTAATGTTGCTTCAGAAATTACGGCGAGCGTGCCTTGCGAGCCGACGATTAAAGGTGTCAGATCGAAATTATCGTTGGACTTGACGCCGAAGATGTTGTAGCCGGCGCTATTGGCAATATGAGTGAAGCGGTCTCGTGATTCTTGTATTATCTGCTGATTTTCTTCCAATAGCTTATCGAGGGCGCGGTAAATCTCGCCTTCGAAAGTAGTTAAGCCCATCTTGCGAGATAGTTCGCGTTTATTAAGCGGGCCGGTTTCAATGACTTCGCCATTAGCCAGTACCACTCTTAGCGAACGGACGTACTTTTTAGTCGGGCCGTATTTAACCGATTTTTCGCCAAAGCTATTGTTGGCTACGCCGCCGCCGATGGTGGCATATGTCTGGTTTGGCTGGGGCGGTAAGAAAAGCTGATGGCTAAAAAGAGTTTGCGTAAGCACGTCATAAGTTACACCCGGCTCAACGGCTATAGTTTTCTTTTTAACGTCAAGATTAAGAATTTTGTTTAGATGTGCCGGAAAGACCAGCATGATGCCTGGGCCAATGGCAGCGCCAGAGGTATCGGTGCCGGCACCGCGCGGCGTAATTGGAATAATCTGACCGCGTTTAGCTAACTGCCAACAAAAGTTGGCGGTTTTTCGGATGTCTTCTTCAGTGCGTGGGTAGGCAACAATCGCCGGTGCCAAATGCAAAATGCTTTTATCGAAAGCAAAGTAGCGTCGGACTTCAGAATTTGTCGTCACCTCGCCCAGCAAATGTTCCTGCAAATAATGAGCTACCTTATTCAATAATTACTCCCTCTAGTGGTGGGCGAAAGAGGACAGCGCTCCGTCCGCCGACTGGCGGAGCAGGGCTAATCTCCACTCGCTTGATTTGGTGGCGCAGAAAGGACTTGAACCTTCACGGGGTTGCCCCCACTACGTCCTGAACGTAGCGTGTATACCAATTTCACCACTGCGCCTAATTCTACCTCTGTTATTCTACAGAATTATCGAAAGATGCGCCAGTGCCAGGGCGGGGCCTCCAGCGAATCTTTTAGAACCACAGCCTCACTAAAGCTTCGCTCACCCAATGTAAATCTGATAGTGCCAACTTGCGCGCCGGCCTTCAGCGGAGCAGCTATTTTGTCCAATCGCGTTTTAGCTTCAATGTTTTGACCTTTCCAAACTACAGCCTTAAAGTCATCGGCCAAAACAGCATTAGCCGATGCGCCCCACGGCGCTGATAAACTGCCGACTATTTGATCCTTTTTGGCAATGATTCTTTCCTCGAATGCACTATCTAGTGACCTTATGATAGTCCGCGAATCAGTAATGGCCTGATTGCGAGTCGGCGCGCTCATAATTGCACCGATAAAAGTCATGTCCTGACTAAGTATTTGCCGCTTGGCGGCAAATACAAAAACGCCTCCAGCCTCGTCGGTATTGCCGGTTTTTATGCCAACTACGCCGTCACTGCCAAGCATCCAATTTATATTATTGACCTTGCCGGCTACCGGAATTTCGGCGCTCTGTTGACCAACAATTTCGGCCAGCACCGGAGTAGCCATCAAAGCTTCACCCATTTTGATGAGTTCCTCGGCCGTACTGACCGAACCGGCCGAAAAACCACTGGCATCAACAACCTTAGTTTTTGTCAGCTTCATTGCCTCAAGCATTTGGTTGGCGTATTGAACGTAAGCCTCGATTGAGCCAAAAGCCCAGCGGGCCAGTGTATCAGCAAAATTATTAGCCGAAGGAATCAGCATGGCTTGCAAAGCCTGATATTGGCTGATTTGTTCACCAACTGCGACTTTAGCAACCGAACCACCTTGATTGTAATAGCTGTTGAATGAATCAACGTCGGTTTGGCTAATAGTTATAATCGGGCCTTGCTCACCAGTTTTCAGAGGTTTTTGTTTAATAACAGCCAGAGCCGTAATGATTTTGGCGGTACTGGCCATGGGCACGGCTTTTTGCTCGCCGTAGCTAGCCAGCAAACCAAAATCTTCTTCTGCTAAAGCATCTTGGCCGTAAACCGGCCAAGGTAAACTAACCGTCTCGGCTGGGCTGGTGAGCGTGATAGTCGAAACCTTTAGTTCCGGTATCGGCCTGCTATAAAGATAGATTCCTAGAAGCAGGAGGCAGGCAATAAATAAACCTAGCCAAACTTTCAGTCTAAAATGCATAAACATTCTCATCATACACTTGGTGTATAATTTAGGTTAGTAAAAGGGTTAATTGGAGGAAATATGATTTGGATTTTGATAATCGCAGGCGTTGTTCTGCTACTGATTGTATATATCTATAACAGTCTGGTGACGGCCAAAGTCCGGGTTGATGAGGCCTGGAGTGACATAACAGTCCAAATGAAACGTCGGGCCGACCTTATACCTAACTTGGTTAACAGCGTCAAAGGCTACGCCAAGCATGAAAGAGAAGTTTTCCAGAAAGTTACGGAAGCCAGAGCCAAGACCCTAAGTGCCGGATCAGTCGGCGAGGTAGCCGAGGCCGAAGGTATGTTCCAAAAAGCCCTGAAAAGCCTGTTTGCGGTAGCCGAAGCCTATCCGCAACTAAGAGCTTCCGAAAACTTCCAAAAACTGCAAGATGAGCTGACGGACACTGAAGATAAAATCCAAGCCGCCCGTCGTTTTTATAACGGCGCGGCCCGTGACCTCAACACCAAAATACAGGTATTCCCCAACAATATTTTTGCCGCTATGTTCCGCTTCAAACTGCGCGAATTCTTTGTCTTGCCTGGCGAAGAATTAGCTACTGTCAGTGAACCGGTCAAAGTCGACTTCGAAAAATAGAAAATAACGTGAGGTCCGACCTTGCATAAAGCAAAGAGATTTTTTGCAAAATCACCAGATTTTACCTACCTTTATGCAAGGTCGGACCTCTAACAAGGAGCCAAAATGTATAACCAAATAACCTCTAACAAACGACGAACGGTTATTCTGCTGACCGCTTTCTTGGCTCTATTATGGGCGATGGCTTATGTTATCAGCGAAGCCACTGGCCAGCGCGGACTGCTATTCTTTATTGGCCTGTTTTCGATAAGCTATGCCATTTTTAGCTACTTTGCCGGAGCCAAAATGGCTTTGGCTATCAATCGAGCTAAGGAAATTCAAAAGAAAGATAATCCCCGGCTGTGGCGGACAGTTGAAAATCTGGCGATTACCGAGGGGATGCCGATGCCAAAGGTCTACATCATGGATGATCCGACTCTGAATGCCTTTGCTACCGGTCGCGATCCAAAGCATGCCGCCGTTTGTGTCACTACCGGTTTACTCGAAAAAATGGATGATCAGGAACTAGAAGGCGTCATGGCCCACGAATTAGGCCACGTTAAAAATCTAGATATGCGAGTTAATACCATCGCCTTTGCTTTAGCCGGTATCATCTCGATGATTGCCGATTTCTTCTGGCATATCACTATCTGGGGTGGTCGCGATAATCGTAATCAGCTGATGTATATGCTGGCAATTGTGGCGGTAATTCTGGCGCCAATTGCGGCCATGTTGATTCAACTGGCCATCAGCCGCCGCCGCGAATATTTGGCTGATGCTACTGGTGCGCTTACCACTCGCTTTCCGGAAGGTTTGGCTCAAGCTTTGGAAAAAATCGCGGCCCAAGGCAGCGCCACCAAAATTCAGAATACGGCCACAGCTCACATGTTTTTTGCCAGTCCGCTTTCCGGCAAAACTTTGGCCGGACTTTTTAGCACCCACCCGCCGGTTGAAGCTCGCATCAAAGCTCTGCGCGAAATGAAACTATAGCGGACTACTTTACCCCTGTTAAGGTATAATTAAATCATGGCAAAGAAGGGGAGTAAGAAGTCCATTGCCGCCCATGCGGCGGGAAATTTTCTACGGCGACGTAAGGCTACGCGTTTACAGAAACGTAAATATGATAAGCGGACAACCAAAACCTACTCGCCAATTCCTACAGGTTTCCAATTAGTTGGCCAAACCTTTGCTGTATTCAAAAAATTCTGGAAGCCGCTTGGCGGCATCGCTCTGGTCTACATTATCTTAAGCATTTTTTTCGCTAGCGGCTTTAGTAATATTGGCAGTTCTTTTGAAGATATTAAGCTTGACCTGCAGAGCGAAGGCCGCTGGCACTTGCCGGAGGCGGTTGGCGGATTTGGCTCGCTGCTAAGCAATGCCGGCTTAACTTCTTCAGAAGCAGATTCGGTTATGCAAATTGCTTTGTTTATTATCGTTAGCCTAGTTATTATCTGGGCGCTTAGGCATCTTTTAGCCGGGCAGGCTATCAAAATTAAACAAGCCTTTTACAGTGCCATGTCACCGCTAATCCAGTTTGTCCTAATCGTTTTTGTTATCATTTTGCAGTTGCTACCAATTACACTCGGGTCCTTCATCGTCGCAGCTATAACCTCCAGTATTTTCAGCAGCACTGTGACCGCAGTAGCAGTCATGACCATACTGATTGTCAGCTTAGCTATCTGGTCAATTTACATGTTAAGCAGCTCAATTTTTGCGCTTTATATCGTGACTTTGCCAGAAATGGAGCCGCTCAAGGCACTGCGCTCGGCCAAGAACTTAGTCAGGTTCAGGCGCTGGTCGGTAATTCGGAAAGTAGTTTTTTTACCAGTCTTCATCGTGCTAGTGATGGGGATTATTATCATCCCACTCATTCTTTACGCTGATGTTCTGGTGACGGCCGTTTTCTTCGGATTGAGTATATTAACCGTATTTTTTGCCCACATCTATTTATATAGCTTGTATCGAGGATTGTTAGAGTGAAAACCCTAATTCCTAAACCCGAAATCCTCAACAAATCCCAAATACTAAGTTCTAAATTCCAAACCTTAGAGTTTAGAGTTTCGAGTTTAGAGTTTGCGGCTGGAGAAGTCCATTATGGCTAAATATGATCCAGCCGCGAGGGCGGCCAAATTATGCGAACTGATAAATGATTACCGTTATCATTATCATGTGCTCAATAAGTCGATAATGAGCGAGGCAGCGGCCGATAGTCTCAAGCATGAACTGTCACAGATCGAAGAAAGGTATCCGGAGCTGATAACACCCGATTCGCCATCCCAACGAGTAGCCGGCGAGCCCTTACCCGGCTTTAAGCAGGTTCAGCATAGCTCGCGGATGTTGAGCCTGAATGACGTTTTTGACGAAACCGAACTCAATGCCTGGATTGAGCGGATTAAAAAATTACTACCGGCCGGTGCTAAGCTGGAATATTTTATGGATATCAAGATGGATGGCTTGGCTTGCGCGATTGTTTACGAGGACAGCGTTTATAAGCAAGCTATAACCCGTGGCGATGGATTTGTTGGCGAGGACGTAACTGCCAATGTTCGCACCATCGAATCTGTGCCGCTACGGTTGAGGCAAACTAAAGACAGCGTCAAATTCCTAGGTGGCCGAACCGAAATCCGCGGCGAGATCGTCATGTATAAAGACGACTTTAAAAAATTGAACGAGCAACAAACCAAGGCCGGCAAACCGGCTTTTGCCAATCCGCGCAACACAGCTGCCGGCACTATCCGTCAGCTTGATCCAAAGCTAGTCGCTGCCAGACCATTACATTTCCATGCTTATGATTTAATCCATGAAAACAAAGCCGAGGTCCTAACCAACGACTTTGCCTATAAAACCTTGTGTTCACTTGGCGTAATTGCCAATCCGATGGCCACTGTCGCCAACTCGGCAGATGAAATAATCAAATTCCATAAAAAATGGGAGCAGCAGCGGCAGAAGTTGCGGTTTAATACAGATGGTCTGGTAATTAAAATTAATGACCGCCGGCTGCATGAACGGCTGGGTGTGGTTGGTAAGGCGCCCCGCGGTTCAGTTGCCTTTAAGTATCCAGCCGAGCAGGCCACAACCAAAGTTAAAGATATTTTTGTCAGCATTGGCCGGACCGGCGCTGCCACACCTGTGGCTATGCTCGAACCGGTAGTGGTGGCCGGCAGTACCGTTCAAATGGCTACTTTGCATAACGAAGGCGAGGTTCATCGCAAAGACATCCGAATCGGCGATACGGTAATTGTTCATAAAGCCGGCGACGTTATTCCAGAAGTGGTTGAGCCGCTTAAAAAACTACGCGATGGCAGCGAGAAGAAATTCGTCATGCCAACCCATTGCCCGGATTGCGGCACTAAACTGGTCAAAGCCAAAGCTACAGAGGCTATTTGGCGATGCCCGAACACAGCTTGTCCATCACGGTCGTGGAAATTAATTGGCCACTTTGCATCCAAAGGCGCCTTAGACATCGAAGGCCTGGGAGAGAAAAATGTCATGGCCCTAATCCAAGCCGGCTTAATTCGCGATCAAGCTGACATTTATTCTATTAAGAAAGAAGATTTACTGAAATTGGAACGCTTTGCTAATATTTCAGCCGACAAATTGGTTTTGGCAATCGCCGCTAAGAAAAATCCGCCTTTACCGCGCTTTTTATTTGGACTTGGCATTCGGCACGTCGGCGAACAGACGGCTATTGATTTAGCTAATCATTTTCATTCAATGGAAAATTTAAGAGATGCCACGATTGACGAACTAAGTGCTGTTGAAGGTATAGGCGAGGTGGTGGCCGAAGCAATAGTGGAATGGTTTGAGCAACCGGTTCACAAAAAATTACTAGCTAAATTCAAAAGACTGGAAGTTGAACTTCAAGCCGTTCGCAAAACTACCGGCCCATTAAGCGGCAAGAGCTTTGTGGTTACCGGTACATTGGAATCGATGAGTCGGGAAGAGGCGGCCGAACGCATCCGGGCCAAAGGTGGGACTTTCCAAAGTTCGGTCAGCAATGAGACTGACTATTTAGTGGTGGGGGCTAACGTTGGTGAGGCAAAATTAGTCAAAGCCAGAAAGCTCGGCACCAAGCAGATTGACGAGCAGAAATTACTTGACTTGCTTGCCCAGCATTAAATCCTGAATGGAGAAGAGAATGAATAATTATATTTCGAAATATCAAGATTTAGCGCTGGGTTAAGTAAATGATTAGCGTCACATTTATTACTGGCAACGACAAAAAGGTCGAGTTTCTGGCAAAATACTTGGGCGTCGAGCTACCACACAAAAAGCTGGATTTAGATGAAATTCAATCACTCAACCTTAGGCAGATTACTGAACATAAAGTCCGCCAAGCTTACAAAATAATGAAGAGCCCAGTTTTGGTCGAAGACATTTCTTTTATCCTAAAGCCAATGGGGCGCTTGCCAGGACCACTAATTAGATGGTTTTTAGATGAACTGGACGTTGAGGGTTTATGTCGACTGGCTGATCTTTATGGGGACAGACGAGCAGTTGCTGAAGTTTGTTATGCCTACTTTGATGGTCAAAAGATAAAGTTTTTTGAAGGTAGGCTGGAGGGCAGTGTAGCAGACAAACCTCGTACTGATGACGGTTTTGGCTGGAACCGAATTTTTATTCCGGCCGGACAAACCAAGGCTAATTCAGAAATGATCGAGGAAGAAATGCTGCGTTATTCACTGCGCACGGCTACGGTCTATCCAAAGCTCAAGATGTTTTTAAAAAATCTCTAGAGTAGCTAATAATTTCTGACGAAATGCGCGACCGGTTGAGCTGTCACTGGTCCATCAAAAAATGCGAAGTGACCCTCCTTGGGAGGAACAGCCTGGGCCATTTTTCCAATGCTTACTCCATTGGGATCATTTGCGTCAACAGTTTTGCCATCGAGATTGGTCAAAACTCTAGCAAAAATTGATTTTAGCGCTAGTGGAGGATCGGCCACTAACCATTTGCGAAAAAGCTCATACGGAGTACGGTCGCTAAATACGACTTTAAAAGCATTAGCAGAGGGTTTAGTAGTTATATCTCTAGATAAATAACCGGCGCCTTGGATTACGAATCTACCGTTTTCCTCAGCTCCAAGAACATAAAACGTTCCGGGAGCGCTTCGATGCTCATTAGGTCTCTTTTTAGGGATGCTAAATTTATCTTCAAAGGCATGTAAAACCGCATTAGAGTAGTTAAAGTCATATACTGCCGGATTTTGAAGGTCATCAGCTTCGGCGTCCATTACCGGGTCGCCCATTTTCGTGACTGAAAAGGCGTCACCATGTTTTTCAGAGGCAAAGTCATGGCTTTGAAACACTGAGTGCCTAGCTCTAATAATCCCACTTAATATCGTTTTGATATAGTTTTCTAGGTAACCGGGATCTGTGTTTCCTGATGGTAATGCGCTTGATTCAGGGAAGTCAATTTCTTCGCCCATACTAAGATTTTATTACTTTAAATAAATAATTTCGAATTTAATTGACAAAAAATAAGCGTAAGCGTGTAATATTGGCAGGCTTCGCGCACCAAGGGCTACGGAAACAAAAACAAACGTTTCAGGCCACGCCCCGCACTAAAACTTGAAATTCCATAATCCGATTACCGACTATTCCATTCAGGTTTTTGAGCGGGGCAAGGGTGGGCTGCGCGAAGCCAAAAAGCTCCGCTATACACGCGGAGTTTTGCTTTTAGACATAATTTATGTTAAAATATATACAACAATGAATAGAGACGATCGAGAAGAATTTAATCTTGAGCGCTTTCAGCGAGATCCAACCATGTATCGCGAAAGGTTTCCAACGAGCGGCATGCTTGAGGCCGAGACAGCCAAAAGACGAGTATTGAAGAAAAGAATTGGATACGCTGCTTTGACATCAGTTGCCGCTGCTGGAATAGCTGTTGGAGTAGAGTCCATGACACATAACTGGGAAGGGGCAGTCATCATAGGATTAATTGGAGCATTAGCAATCGGTTGGCTTGTGAGCGGATTAAACAGACGATTAATTAAAAGACAAACCAGAAATTAATAAATGCTAAAATTGCCTAGAAGGGGTCGTAGTTAAACGGCATAACAGGTCATTCGCATTGACCAGTTCGGAGTTCAATTCTCCGCGACTCCACCATTCGACTCGCTCCGCTCGCTCATGGCAAACCAGAACTTAGAGCATCTGCTTGAGGCGGTCGCGCCAACTGTTCTTATCTTGCATTGCCCCGCCGCAAGTACCGCTGTCTGGCGAGTTGTTATACTGCTCGGCGTTTGAGGCCATCGTTACGAATTCTTTTTCTAAATCCGCATTACTGGTCGGGCCAAAATCAACCAACAGTCGGTCTTTATCGCCAATTACGCGGCTAACGATATTATCAACTTTTTCGCCATTTAGCATGAAACTCACCTTATTAGAAGAGTCCGCTAATAGAACCTTATCCGGTGTACGGATAACTTTGGGATCGACTACCCAGCCCACGTTCTGGAAGAATTGCCCCCAGGTGACGGCCTCGTCTTCAACGTGCACGACATCATTAACTCTATCGTGCATGTGGGCTCGGGCATATGGAGTCATTTCATGATCATTCTCGCCAGTGCAGCTTTCGCCGCCAATATAGTAAAAAATATCCTTAAATTCTTCTCTTTGACCATTTAAGTAAACGGCAAAATTGGCATGATAGTGCACACCCTTTTCAGGCTGGTAGGTCACGAACCTAATACCGAGAATTATCAAAGTGCCAACTAACAGACCGATACCGCCGGCCATAACTTGTTTCCGATTTAGTTTTTTCAACATTAGTCTATTGTAGCTTGGCTAGTTCGTTTTTCAGCACATCATTTTGAATGCCCATCTTGGCATCGTCAAATGTATAGCGGACAATGCCGTCTTTATCGAGTATGAGATAGGTGTGTCCTGGCTGACTGCCGCGGTGCATCGATGATGGCAACGTTAACATGTCGTATTGTCTGGAAACTTGCTTGTCTGTATCCAGCAAGATCATACCTTTGCCCAGTTCCGGCATTTTGGCTACCGCTTGTTTCCATTCGTCAGCCGTGTCGGTGACAATCGAAGCCGTTACAACCATATCTGAATTGAGTTCCGGTAGGGCCGCCATTTGGTTCCAGCAGGCCGGATAGCACATAATGCCTTCATTGAAGAAGAGCACTACTTTTTTGCCTTTTTGCTGACTCAAATTAAATAGATTACCGTCATAGGACATTAGGCTAAATTCCGGCGCTGGCTGACCGACCATAGCGGCTAGCGGCTCCGGTGTTTTGGTTTCTTTTTGATTGCTTTCGCCAAACAAGCTGGCGCCGCCGATCATAAGAGCGGCTATTAGAATTAGGATGATAATTAATTTTTTACTCATGTGATTTCTCCCCATTAGTAGCTTGCTTATAAGCCAGGCGGCCGATTATTAAAAATAGAATGATAAACAAAATCGCCCAGACCAGTTCTGGTATTGAACCAGTCAATCGGTCAAAAAATCGAGTCAGGCGGGCGGCAAGCAGGTTAATTTGCAGTTGATAACCGGTGCCAAAAACATCTGGATTAACCCGTTCGTAAATTAAGATGAAAAGACCAAAAGCGCTAAAGACAATACCGGAAACTAAATGTGACAGGCTGATGGAAATCTGCCGGCCAAATAGGGAGTAGTTAACCCGCCGCTTGAGTGACTCAAATTTTTTAATCAGAGCTTTTTTGTCAATTAACAAAGCCATAATAAATAGCGGTACGACCATGCCAATCACAAAGGTTAGAGCATACAGACCGCCTAGCCAGACTGAGCCGGGCAGTGCGGATAACGCCAAAACACCGGCTAAGACCGGCGCGCAGCAAGTGGTAGCCACACCAGAAAACAGACCCAGTACGTAAATCGAACCAAAATCATATTTTTGCAAGCGAGGATGAACATGCACCGGCAGCATAAAAGACTTGCCTAGCAGTAGGGCTACACCCATGGCTAACATAAAGGCACCGCCGATAGTGAAGAACAGACTATGGTTGTCGGTAAAGAAAGTACCAACTGCGGCAATACCTAAACCGAGCGGCAGAAAAATGGTCAGCATACCGAGGAAATAAACAAAGGTCATCAAAAAGATCTTGGTTTTGGTGCGAAAAACCGAAGCCAAATAAGCCGGCAGCAAAACGCCGATGCAGCAGGGAGCGAACAGGGCTGCCATGCCGGCAATAAAGGCTGTTAAGAATGAGGCAGCGGCAATTAGCTCCATCTATAAATCCTCATCGCAGCAATTAGTAATGGCTTTGGCAATTTTGGCCTTGCCTGGATCGCTAGCGTAAATAAAACCGGTCCAAGCCAGCAACCATAAGACGGTTAATAGGCCAAAGACTGATAGTTCAATGTCGTTAGTAATCAATATATAGCCAACCGCCGTCATGCTTAAAAAGAAGGGCAGACTGAAAATACGTAGAGCCTTCGGCAGTTTGCGGTAGGCGAAATAAAAGATGCCGGTTATGCTTTGGCCGATTAATAAGCCGAGAATAAGGGTGTTACTGAACTGATCAGTTTTATATAAAAACAGCAAGACCAACCAGACCGAGGCAACTGCCACGCAGAGTGAACACAAGGGCTTTTTGGTTATGCTTTTTAGAGTCAAACTAGCGATGAAAACCAGAGAGATTGCCAGAAAAATGTAAAACATTAACTTCATGCTACATTAACAAATAGATATATTCAAGTATTCGCATATAAAGATGATTGTGCTATTATTTTTTTATATGTATCAGCAGATTATTGGCCTAGAGGAAGAAACCTTTAAAGTCTTAGCCAATCGGAAGCGGTTGGAGATTTTACGGCTTTTGAGAAACCGAGATTTGAGTGTTAATGAAATGGTAGTTATGCTCGGCATGCGCCAGCCGAACTTATCGCAGCATCTGACGCTGCTGCGCCAATACAAATTGGTAAAAGTTAACCGTCAGGGGCAGAAGGCTTTCTATTCACTGGCTGATAACAAGATCACCAAAGCGGTAGAAATGATCTATCAATTTTTGCAAAACCAATACGGCATAAGCTCCGAATTACCGGCCAAAGTTCTGTTTCCGATTGTCAAAGATATTGTCTGCGGCATGCGACTTTCTGCTTCCGAAGCTTTTGATAAGGTCCAACATCACGGCCACACTTACTATTTCTGTGCCAGCGGCTGCCAGCAAAAATTTATAAAAAGTCCTAGCCAATATGTGAGGCGAAAGGAAGTAGTCAGTGGATCACGGGCATAGCAAGAGACTAATAGTTATGAGTTTGATTGCAGTTTTGGTAGCACTGGTGTTGGCTAAGCTATTTGAGATTGATGCACTGCTGTTACTGCTATTACTATGCCCCATCATGATGATAGTAATGATGGTTAGGATGGACGATAATCATAAACATTAGAAAGGAGAACATCAACCATGAAACTTACAAAAAATAAACTGGCAGGGGCTTTTGCCCTATCAACGGCGGTAGTTTGGACTTTGTGCTCGGCGTTGGTAGCAATTTGGCCAGATTTTGCCTACAAAGTCACCAAATGGTGGCTGCACGGCATGAACATTGATAGTCTTGGCGAGTTTAGCCTAAGCTGGGATAACTATCTAACGGGCGGCCTGACGCTGGTGATTTCACTTTGGGTTATAGGCTATGTTCTAGGCTGGAGCCTGGAGCTTTTTAGCAAGTCAAGCAAGTAGTAAAGGAGGATAGCGATCATGATGGGCGGATCAAACTGGGGGCACGATATGATGGGCGGTTACGGCCTAGTCGGCGCCATTTTGTGGATTGTCATTGCAGTTGACCTAGTTTTACTAGGCGTCTGGCTAATCAAACAAATCCAGAAGCGATAATGAACGATCGACGAAAAATTTACACTTGTCCGATGGATCCGGATGTGAGGCAAGACCAGCCCGGATTATGTCCTAAGTGTGGTATGTCGTTGATTGCCGAGACAAAAAAGTCTCACGCTAAACATCCATCTGGAGAGGTGAAGCAGGATAAACATATGGAGCATGATAAACATGCCGGCCACTCCGTTGCCATGTTCCGCGACCGCTTTTGGTTAAGTCTGTTTTTAACGCTTCCGGTTTTGGCATATTCGGAGACTATCCAACAATGGTTGAATTTTAGTCCGCCGGCCTTTAGCGGCTCACGCTATATTCCGTTCGTCTTAAGCACAGCTATTTTTCTTTACGGCGGCCTGGTTTTTATCAAGAGCGCGTTCGGCGAATTGAAAGGCCGACGGCCGGGGATGATGACTTTAATCAGCCTTGCCATTACGACCGCTTTTGTTTATAGCGTGGCTGTCCAATTCGGCTTATCAGGCCAAGCCTTCTTTTGGGAACTGGCTACTTTAGTAACCATCATGCTACTCGGCCATTGGCTAGAGATGGCCTCGATTAAAAAAGCCCAAAGCGCGCTAGATGCCATTGCCAAACTGCTGCCGGACAAAGCCGAAAAGCTGGTAAACGGCCAGCCAAAGACAGTCCTAGTTAGTGAGTTAAAAGTGGGTGACTTAGTTTTGGTCCGGCCGGGGGCGGCCGTGCCAGTAGACGGCGTGGTGATGGAAGGTAGCTCATCGGTTAATGAAGCAGCTATTACTGGCGAATCTAAGCCAGTCGCCAAAAATAAGGACGACGAGGTTATTGCCGGCACTATCAATCAGGATGGTTCACTGACAGTTAAAGTTACTAAGCTCGGCGAGGACACGGCTCTGGCCGGTATCATGCGCTTAGTAGCCGAGGCAGCGGCCTCCAAATCGAATGTTCAGATGTTGGCTGACAAGGCAGCTTTTGTACTAACTATAGTGGCTATTGGCGTGGGCTTGATAACTTTCTTGGTTTGGCTGCTAACCCGCGATTCCGGCTTTGCCTTGGAGCGCAGCGTCACCGTGCTGATCATCGCCTGTCCACACGCTCTGGGTTTAGCCATCCCGTTGGTGGTGTCGATTTCGACTTCGCTATCGGCCAGTAATGGTCTGCTGGTGCGTAAGCGTTTAGCACTGGAGTCAGCCCGTCAATTGGACTGGGTGCTGTTTGATAAAACCGGTACCTTAACCCGCGGCGAACATGGTGTAACCGACATTTGGCCGGCCAAAGGTTACACCAAAGAAGATATCTTACATCTCACAGCCAGCCTTGAACAAAACAGCGAGCATATTGTTGGTAAGGGTATTGTCAACGAGGCGCACGGTAGAAATGTTCAGCTTGATAAAGTTGAAGATTTTGCCGCGCTGCCCGGAGTTGGCGTCAAAGGCAAGCTTCATGGCAAAGATAACTTTGTCGCCGCCAGCCACCGGTACATCGATGAACATAAGCTGACCTTGCCAGCCGAAATTGCCAAATACAGCCAGCAAGCGGCTGCCGAAGGCAAAACCGAAGTTTATCTAATCAAAGACGGTAAGGAAGTAATTGGGGCGATTGCCCTGGCCGATATTATTCGTAATGAATCCAAAGCCGCCATATCTGCCTTGAAGAAAATGGGCTACAAGACGGCCATGATAACCGGTGATTCGAAAGATGTGGCTGGTTACGTCGCCAGGCAACTTAACCTTGATCAGTACTTTGCCGAAGTTAAGCCGGAAGATAAGTCTGCCAAAGTCAAGCAGCTCCAAGCTGGCGGCCAAAAGGTAGCTATGGTTGGCGATGGCATCAATGACGCGCCAGCCCTAACCCAAGCCGACATTGGCCTAGCGATTGGCGGCGGTACCGACGTGGCTATCAAATCGGCTGATATCATTTTGGTCAAAAACGATCCACGTGATGTGGTTAAAGTCATCAAGTTATCCAAAGCGACTTATGGCAAAATGAAGCAGAATTTGGCCTGGGCTACCGGCTACAATGTTGTAGCAATTCCGTTGGCTGCCGGCGTATTGTATAAAGCTGGTATCGTCCTAGCGCCAGCCCTGGCCGCCGTCTTTATGTCGCTTTCAACCATCATCGTCGCCCTCAACGCCCAACTCCTTCGCCGCCTCCAGCTTAACTAGTCATAACAGAGATATTTTTGTATAATCTATTGGCTTATTGTAGCTCTACAATTTTGCAAAATCGTGCTTTAGCAGAGCTTTGCAAAATTGAGAGGAGCAACATAGCGCTAAGCCGAAGCTTTTGACTTTCAGTCGAAACGAGGCAGGCGCGTAAGTCGCGACGAGGGGCATTGGCGCAGCTGGCTAGCGCAACCATTAATAATCTGGCTCGATACGGGGATATAGCTCAGTTGGCTAGAGCGCTTGCATGGCATGCAAGAGGTCCGGGGTTCAAGTCCCCGTATCTCCACCAGCACAAATAAGGAAAACATAAACAGCCACCGGCTGTTTATGGGTCAAGGGTTCGAATCCCTTATGCTCCACCAAAATAGGACGGGAAGGTCCAGGATTCGACTCCCTGCATCTTCAATAAGTCAAAGTGCTAACAGATAGCTTGCTATACTTGAGTTATGAACATCGTGGTCAATGGCCTGATGACGAATTATCTAAAAGCCGGCAGCGGCCGCAAAGTCGTAGTCTGTCTGCATGGCTGGGGCGTCGATTCTACTAATTTCGCTCGACTGATTGAAAAACTGCAGGCAAAGTATACTATTTTAGCACTCGATTTACCTGGTTTTGGCGGCAGCCAAGAACCGCCCGGAGCTTGGGGAGTCGAAAACTATGCCAGTTTTGTGAACGCCTGGTTAAAGAAAATCGGACAGAAAGAAATTTATGCTCTCATTGGACATTCCAATGGCGGTGCGATTGCCATCGCGCTTTTAGGCAATGGTTGGCTTAAATCTTCTAAATTAGTTTTGCTGGCTTCTGGTGGCATCCGCGACATTTATAAAATGCGACGACTATTTCTAAAAAGCGGAGCCAAAATTGCCAAACTCCCAATCCAGCTGCTACCGAGACGAACCCGGGATAAAGTTAGGGGCAGAGTATATAAGACTATCGGTTCAGATCTGATGCTTTTACCGGAGCTAGAACCTAGCTATAGAAAAATAATCAGCCAAGATCTGCAGTCCATCGCCACTAAAATCAGGCAGCCGACATTGATAATTTATGGTAGTGGCGATAGGACCACACCGGTCAAATATGGCCAGCTGTTTAATGACGCCATCAAGGGTTCACGATTAGAAATCATACCCCAGGCTGGTCATTTCATTCATCAAGAACAAGCCGAAAAGGTAGCCGCCATGCTGGAGGAATTTCTGGGTGCTTAAATCGCTGGTTTATATGTATCGGCTGCGTTTTGCCCAAACAATTATTTATATGCTGCAAGCAACTGAATACGATGTTAAAACATACCTAGGGTGGCTATGGCGGGTAAAGGATTTTGAAAAGGTCAGCTATAGACGATCGCTGATTAAAACTCGCCGTTCATCGATGCTACTTTTGGCGATTAAGCTGGGCATGTTGGTGCAATTCGTTGTAGCCATAGCCTGGGCTACCCTGGCGATCAAAAATAAAGAGCCCAATGGAATATTCGCGGTTGATTTGTTCCTAAGTACCCCCTTAGTGTGGTCCCATTTGGTGGTCCTACCTTTAGTCCTAGCCCGATGGTTCTGGGTGCAACCACTCAACCGGGTTGATGTGGGACGTTCAAAAAAAAGCTTCGAAAAACATCAGGCCATAAAAATCGCCGTGGCCGGCAGTTACGGCAAGACTACCATGAAAGAAATTTTATACACCGTGCTTTCAAGTGACTCCAAAAAAGTGGCAGCTACGCCAGCCAATAAAAACGTGGCCATCAGCCATGCCCAATTTGCCAAGCAACTAGAGGGCGACGAAGATATTTTGATTATTGAATTCGGCGAAGGCGCACCGGGCGACGTGGCCGCCTTTTGCAGAACCGTTAAGCCAAGCATCGGTATAATTTGCGGTCTGGCGCCGGCTCATCTTGATAAATATAAAACTTTGCAAGCGGCCGGCGAGGATATATTTTCACTGGCCGACTATCTTGGTCATAAAAATATTTATGTTAACGGCGAAAGCGAGGCGCTTAAATCTTTTCTCAAGCCCGGACATCAATTGTATGACGGACGTCAGGCTGCCGGCTGGGCTATAAAAGCTGCCAAATCATCAATTAACGGTCTTAGTTTTGAGATGACCAAAGCCGGTAAAAGCCTAAAAATCAAAAGCCAGCTGATTGGTGAACACCAGATTGGACCGCTGGCTCTAGCAGCTGCCCTGGCCGATAAACTTGGTCTAACTAAAGAACAGATTGAAAAAGGTATTTCCAGAGTCGAATCATTTGAACACCGCATGCAGCCTCGACAAGTGGACGGCGCCTACATTATTGATGATACATACAACGGCAATATCGATGGTATGTTGGCCGGCTTAAAACTTCTCAAAAGCCTGCCAGCTAAACGCAAAATCTACGTCACGCCGGGTCTAGTCGATCAGGGCAGTGAAAGTCCGGCGATTCATCAACGCCTGGGCAAGGCAATTGCCGGCTCTGACGCCGATCTGATAGTACTGATGAAGCATTCGGTTACAGATGATATAGTTGCTGGCATCAAGCAAGGAAAATTCAAAGGTGAGCTAAAAATCGAAAAAGACCCGCTTAATTTTTATACCAACTTAGACCAATTTGTGGCGGCCGGCGATTTAGTACTGATGCAAAACGACTGGCCGGATAATTACAATTAATTGTGGATAATTGCATTGACTAATTGTAAGTCGTCTCTATAATTAAATTTACATGAAGACTATTGCAGTTATTTTCGGCGGCCGGTCAACTGAACATGACGTCTCTATAATTACCGCCATTGCCTCTGTTATCAAGCCCCTGGAACTGACTAAACAGTACAAAGTCGAAGCCGTTTACATTGCCAAAGACGGATCGTGGTATTGGGATGATAAGCTCAAAGATATCAAGCTCTATCAAAGTGGCGAAATTGATGATTTTATGCGCCGAGCACCGAAAGTCCACCTGCTATTTGATAATGGTCTAACCCTCGTAAAATCGAGCCAGTTTGCCGGCCGTAAAATGTACCGCAAGATAGACATTGTCTTCCCGGCCATGCACGGCACCCACGGCGAAGACGGCGAGTTGATGGGACTTTTAGAAATGGCTAATGTGCCCTACGTTGGCTGTAATTTTCGAGTCAGCGCCGTGGCCATGGACAAAGTTTTGGCCAAGAAGATTTGCGCCAGTTCGGACATCCTAAGTACCCCATGGACCTGGTTTTACTCCAGCCAGCTAAGCCAGCCTAAGCAAGCCATGACCAAAATAGCAGATCTTAAATATCCACTATTCGTTAAACCTGCCCATCTCGGCTCAAGTATCGGTATCTCGAGGGTGCAGACCGAAGCCGAGTTGATGAATGCGTTAGAAGTGGCGGCCCATTACGACGATAAGATAATCGTGGAACAGGAGGTACCTAACGTTATCGAGGTGACCCTGCCAATCATTGGCAATGAGGAACTGATACCGGCTTTGCTGGAGCGGCCGATGACTAAACCGGAAGATTTCTTTGATTTTGATACCAAGTACATGCAGGGCGGCAAAAAGGGTAAAGGCTCGGGTAAAGCTGGCGCTCAAGGCTACAGCGAAATTCCGGCCAAATTACCAAAAGAACTTTATGATAAGGCCGAAAAGACTGCGTCGGCCGTTTATCGAGCCTTGGGCTGTAGCGGCATCGCCCGCGTCGACCTTTTAATTGATTCTAAAACTGGTGAAGTTTACTTTAACGAAGTTAATCCGCTGCCCGGCGGCCTGTATGCTCACAACTGGCGCAAGGCTGGAATCTCTAACGTCGATCTTGTAACCAAACTTATCGGTCTGGCCGAACAGAAATGGCAAGCCAAACAAAAATTGACAACCTCATTCAGCACCAGCTACCTCAAACAGTTCTAGTGCTGGTAGAATTAGAAACAAGATGAAGCGGTATAACCCGAAGGTAATTGAGCCCAAATGGCAGAAGGTTTGGGACGAGACCAAGATCTATCAGGCGACTGATCCGCTGTCCAGCGGAAAATCTAAACCTAAGCGCTACGTGCTGGAGTATTTTCCATATCCAAGTGGTGCAGCCATGCATGTTGGGCACGTCCGTAATTATACGATTGGCGATGCAGTTGCTCGCTATGGCCGGATGAGGGGTATGAATGTCTTGCACCCAATGGGTTGGGATGCTTTTGGTCTGCCGGCTGAAAATTATGCTATCAAAAGTGCTATCAGTCCACAGGAAGCTGTAGCTAGAAACATCGCCCATTTTAAAGAACAGCTAATGCAGATGGGCTTTTCTTATGATTGGTCGCGCGAAATTAACAGTACTGATCCAAACTATTACAAATGGACGCAGTGGTTTTTCTTACTGTTATTTAAGCGCAGTCTAGCCTATCAGCAGGTTAGTCCTCAGTGGTGGTGTCCATTTGATAAAACCGTTCTAGCCGATGAGCAAGTGGAAAACGGTCGCTGTTGGCGCTGTGGTAATGAAGTCGAACGCAAAAACTTAAAGCAATGGTTCTTCAAGATCCGTGATTATGCAGACCGGCTAGACAAAGATCTAGATAAAGTCAATTGGTCGCCAGCCATTAAGGCCATGCAGCGTAATTGGATTGGCCGTTCCGACGGCATGCTGTTTGAAGCCCCGGTTAAAGGTACCAAAATAAAACTAAAGACATTCTCTGCTCATTTTGAAGCCTTTCGAGCCGACACCTTTGTGGTAATAGCGCCGGATCACCCGAGCCTGCCGGAATTGGTTAAGGGAACAAAAGATGAAAAGAAGGTTTTGAATTTCGCCGAAGAAATTCTCAAGAAACGTGTTAAGCAAGGCTTTACCGACGAAGAACACGTTGAGGGTATTTTTACTGGACGTTATATTGAAGACCCAGTTGGCAATGGCGATTTACCGATCTGGGTAGCCAGTTATGCTTTAGCTCATTATGGCACCGGGATAGTCAAGTGTTCAGCCCATGATGAACGTGATTTCAGATTTGCCAAAAAATACAACCTAAGGCTTAAACCAGTTTTGCTACCGGCTGATCAAAAAGAAGCCAAGAAGGTAAGAGATCAAAAATATTGCTACTCCGATATGGTCAATGGAATTCTAGCTGAACCAGAAGAATTTGCCGGCAAACGGGCCGGCGATGTGCGCCAGAAAATAGTTAAGTACCTTGTCGAGCAAAAACTAGCCAAGCCGCAAATTTCGTACAAAATCCGAGACTGGCTGATATCACGCCAACGCTACTGGGGTGCGCCAATCCCAATTATTCATTGCCCAAAGGACGGAGCAGTCGCAGTTCCCGAAGCCGATTTACCGGTGGTTCTGCCCGAAATGAAAAGCTATGAGCCGAGCGGTGATGGTCATAGTCCGCTAGCCAGAGTGGCTAAGTTTGTGAACACAAAATGTCCAAAATGTGGTGGTTTGGCCGAGCGGGAGACCGACACCATGGACGGCTTCGCTTGTTCGAGCTGGTATTTCTTACGTTTTGCTGATCCTCATAATCAAACCAAGGCTTTTGATAAAGATAAAGCCGAATTCTGGCTGCCGGTTGACGATTATATCGGCGGCGCTGAACATGCCGTCATGCACCTACTTTATGCCCGTTTTTGGACTAAGGTAATGTTCGACGAAGGTCTGATCGGTTTCGATGAACCGTTTAGTACATTGCGCAATCAAGGCATGATATTAGCACCAGATGGTCGGAAAATGAGCAAAAGTTACGATAATACAATTGAGCCAGACGAACTGATAGAGCAAGGCTACGGCGCCGACTCAATCCGTTTAATGGAACTGTTTATCGGTCCCTGGAATCAGTCGGCTAACTGGAGCGTAGAAGGCTTGGGTGGAACATTTCGTTTTCTACAAAGGGTTTGGGCATTAGTTGAGGACTTTTTAGAGACTGATGCTAAGGCCAAGGCACATAACGATGAGCTTGCTGTCCAGATTAAACGAACTGTCCATAGAACTATCAAGCGAGTCAGCCAAGATCTGGATGAGCTTGGCTTTAATACCGCCATCGCCGCTTTAATGGAGTGTGTTAACGAACTTTATAAACTTAAATCAGACCGTAATTTTGAGCTGGCACAATCAGCATGGGAGGAAGGCTTTATTGCCCTAAGCCAGCTGCTGGCACCGTTCGCGCCGCACATTGCCGAAGAACTATGGGCCGATTTAGGCCAATCCGGTTCGGTTCATGTTAGTAAATGGCCAGCTTGGGATAAGGCGCTAGTTAAAGAAGAGCTGATAACTATTGCCGTTCAAATCAATGGCAAAATCCGGGCCGAAATAGAGGTTAGTGCCGATACAGCCGAAGAAGCTGTGGTCGAAGCCGCCAAAAATGACGCCCGAGTCAAAACGGCTTTAGCTGGCAAAGCTATCAAAAAAACTTTTTACGTGCCGAGCCGACTCGTCAGTTTGGTTACAGACTAAAATTGGACTGTTATAATAAAATTAAGTTCAAAAGAAATAAGGAGAACCTATGGGCAAACCCAAGAAGCGGACCAGCTCCCGGCGCACTGGTATGCGTCGCTCCCACCAGTTAACCAAACTGGCCCACCGGGTTAATGCCAAAAGCCCAGTCAAAGTAATTATCGGCAAGCAGCCGACGGTCAAAAAAGACTAAATTAATCCTTAAAAATTTAGCAATGAAAACTTCAAAGTTCAAACTTCAAACTTCAGATAAATTTCAAAATTCAAATTATAAAGGTTTGTTTTTTGTTTTTTGTTTTTTGATTTTTAAGCGACCCGCAGGGAGCGTTTAATGAGCGCTAACCGACACCTTGGAAGAATAATTGCTCTGCAAACACTTTATGAGCAGGATTTCCGCGTTGAATGCGGCGATAAAGGCTTTAATTTGACCAAGGCCTTAAACCGTAACGTCAACCGCTATAAAGAGACAGTCGATGATAAACAGTTCATTATTAACCTCGTCGAAGGCGTGGCCAAGCTGCAGAAGAAAATTGACGCCATTATTGCGCCAGTTGCTCCGGAGTGGCCGATTGAACAGATCGCCCGGATGGACCGCGTCGTCCTGCGAATCGGCAGCTATGAGCTTTTATATGCCAGCGATGTACCGCCCAAAGTGGCTATCAATGAGGCAGTCGAGCTAGCTAAGGCCTTTGGCGGCGATAATTCCAGTAAGTTTGTTAATGGTGTACTGGGTACGATCTTGCGCAACAAAGAAGAGAAGAAATCAGTCAAGCCCAAGAAAGCAGCAAAAAAGGCGGCTAAAAAATGAAGATGCGTCGGCCAAAACCCATTCAAAGCTTCAAAAAGTTTGTCCGCCGCCACCGACCAGCTATTTCTGAAGTGGTACGCGAACCAACCGCCGGCGGTATAATTTTTCGGCGCAATCCGGCTAAAAAAGACCTGATTGAAATTCTGCTGATTGCTGACTCTAAAGGCCGTTGGACGATTCCTAAGGGCCATATTGACGAGGGCGAAACAGCTAGAGTTGCGGCCGAACGCGAGATAGCCGAGGAAACTGGCCTAAAAAAAATGCAGGTACTCGATTGGCTTGGTAAAATTAATTTCCGCTATCGTCGCGACAACAGCTTAGTTCTAATGACGACCGAAATTTTTCTGGTTCAAGCCATCGGCAATACCGATTCAGTTAGAAAAGAAAAATGGATGACTTCGCTGGCTTGGCTATCGACCGCCGAAGCCCTCGATAAAATAGAATATGAAGATATTGGTAAGTTAATCTTGCTAGCCTTGAAAAAAATCAGAAAAACAGGAGTATAATGCTGCGCATTAAGCAATTAGTAATTAGCAATCAGAAATTAGTATTAAAGCTAGTTCCTAATTCCTATTTTCTAGTTTCTGCGACTGAAAGGAGTCCGAGTGAACCTAAAACCATACCAGGATTTTGCTAAAGATAAATTAGGCGGCTTTAAAGACATACAGCTACTAGTGACGGCTTTTACTCACCGCTCGTACTTGAACGAACACCGTAAGACTGTCTTTGAGCATAACGAGCGGTTAGAATTTTTGGGCGATGCCGTTTTGGAACTGATTGTAACCGAACATTTGTTTTGCCATTTTCAAGAGGCAGAAGGCATTCTAACCAACTGGCGCAGCGCCTTAGTTCGCACCGAGAGCATTAGCGCGGCGGCAGCTAGCGAAGGCTTCGAGCCGCTGTTGCGCCTATCTCGCGGCGAAAAGCGCGGCAGCGAACGAGCCCGTCAGCAGATTTTGGCCAACTGCTATGAGGCAGTGATTGGTGCGGTTTATCTTGATCAGGGCTATGAGGCAGCCAAGACTTTTGTGGTTCGCACGCTTATACCGTCGCTCAAAGCAGTCCTGGAAAATGGTTTATGGTTGGATCCAAAGTCGCGTCTGCAAGAAATGGCCCAGAGCCGCGATAACGCTACACCGGTCTATAAGGTAATCGAAGAAAGCGGGCCCGACCACGATAAAACCTTTGTGGTCGGGGTATTTATTGATGAGGCGGAAAAAGGTCGGGGCAGCGGTCCGAGTAAACAAGCGGCTCAAGTCACGGCCGCCGTTAATGCCCTAAGGCACTACCTCGACTAACGTCAAATCCTAATTTCTAAACAAACCCTAAATTACAAGTTCCAAATTACAAACTTTAGGGTTTAGAGTTTCGAGTTTAGAGCTTGGCGCGGAAAGCACTTGTTTTCCGCGCCGCTTATCTGTAAAATGGCTGGGATATGTTGAGTTTAAGGTTAAAGCGGATCGGCCGGACTGGCCATGCCCAATTTAGATTAATCGCTCAAGATCGGCGGTTTAGTCCTAAATCCGGCCGGATAACAGCTTATCTTGGCAGTTACAATCCCCATACCAAAAAGGTCGAACTTGATGTCGAAAAGATTAATGCTTATCTAAAAAATGGTGCCCAACCCTCACCTCGCGTAGTCAAGCTCTTAAAAAAAGAGGGCATTAAACTGCCGGCTTGGGTAGCCAAGCCTTTACCAAAAAAGGGTTCGATCCGTAATCCTGATAAACGCCGTAGCACTCGGCCAGCCGGCGCTCCGGCGCCTTCACCCGCACAAACTTTGCCTGACAAAGTTTCGGCGGGCAAGCCAAAAACCGATATGCCTGCCGAGGCAGAAGCTAAAACTGTCGAAGAACAGCCGGCGGAGGCAAAAGCAGCGCCGGTCGAACAAAAACCGGAGACCCAAGCCAAAGAAGAGCCAAAAGACAAACCAGCAGCCGAATCAACCGAAACCCCAGATCAAGCTAGCCAGCCCGAAGAACCCACCACCGAAGACAAGTCCAAGCCCGCTGAGTAATTTTGATATAATCAAATCATTAACAATTGAGTGAGGAGTATTACCGTGGCAGTAAGTATAGACCAGCAATTCATTGAATATATCATAAAGTCCTTAGTCGGCCATCCAGACGACGTCAAGATCGAACGCCGCATAGACGAAAAAGGCGTGCTTTTGGAACTATCGGTCAATCCAGAAGACCTCGGCCGGGTGATTGGCAAACGCGGTTCAACCGCTCAGAGCATTCGGACTTTGTTGCGCGCCCTTGGCACTAAAAACGACGCTCGCTATAACCTTAAAATAATTGATACCGGCCCACCGCCTGAAAAAAGAGTAGAGAATACAGAGGACAGAGAACCAGTTCTAGCCGCTACGGCAGTTGCCACTGATGATACAGCAGCCGATGATACAGCCGCCGCAGCCGAGCCGACAACTCCAGCCGATGATACAACAGCTCCAGCAGAACCTGCGGTTGCTCCAACTGACGAACCGGCCAAAACGGCTGATGTTGATATGACTGAAGAGGAAGAGTTACCAGAAAAACCAAAAGAGTCTCACGATGATGTTATTTCTCGGACCCGAAAAGAGCTCGCCGACCTAGACGACCTCGACGTGTAGATAGCTTTTTCTCATCTCCTATCGATTGCTGAAGTAGATGACGATAACGCATGTTTTCTAATCTATATTGCATAACCATTTGTCGAGCTATCACAACTGTCTCTTCAGAAGCCGGTCGTCGTCGAAGAGCAATTTCTGTCAGATTAACCATCAAACCTTCGGTCGCTGCAGCTCCCAGATATCTAATCTCGTGGTCGAGGTCTGATTTTCTGTTCCAAGCATCCTCAATACCAAGAGCCTCAAAGCCAACTTTAATCTCGTTGTCCCGAATTATGGCCCGTCCGGTTATAGGGTCGTAATCCATAAAGAATCGAGTATAATACCATTATCATGATGAAAATTCAAATCATTACACTATTTCCGGAAATGTTTGAAGGGGTGCTCAATACCAGCATGCTCCGTAAGGCCCAGCAGAAAAAACTGGTTGACTATCAGCTGATTAATTTACGGGACTTCGGGCTTGGTCGGCGTAAAACCGTCGATGATACACCTTATGGCGGCGGTGATGGCATGGTTTTGCGGCCAGAGCCATTAGTAGAAGCAATCGAGGCCGCTAAACAAAAAACAAAAAACAAAAAACAAAAAACAATTTTGATGACACCGCGAGGTCAAAAATTTAATCAAGCTAAGGCAAGACAGTTAGCCAAGCTTGATAATTTGATTTTAGTTTGCGGTCATTACGAAGGCTATGACGAACGGATTACCAAGTTTATAGATGAGCAAATATCCATTGGCGATTATGTCCTAACCGGCGGGGAATTGCCGGCCATGGTGGTGATTGACGCCGTGACTCGATTGATTCCCGGTGTACTTGGCGGTGAAACCAGCGCTGAAGTCGAAAGTTTTAATCAGCCAGGCGTAATTGAATATCCGCACTATACGCGACCAGAAGATTTTCGAGGTATGAAAGTCCCAAAAGTCTTACTTTCCGGCGATCACGCCAAAATCGCCAAATGGCGCAAGTCTAGGCAAAAAAGAGTATTATAAAAAACAAGTAAGGAGGTCGTATGAAAACAGCTGAACAACAAATAAAAGACTGGTCACAAACTTTTGCCAATCCGCCTAAACTAAATCAACAAGCAACAATTAATGTTGGTCTACTATCCGTTATTTTTCTGGTAATGGCAGTCTTGCAACTAGCCAGCTTTAACGATTTTAAATTTGCTTTAGGTGGACTAGGCATCACCAGCAGTCCTGAAACCATGGCAGTAATTTTGATTGTCGCCGAAGTTTGGGCCGCGCTTGGCTTCTTGAAAATAAGACTGCATGGCTTAATAAGATTTTTTAGCGGCTTTTTTGCGGTCTTCGCGGCCGGCTTTTGGTTTCTCGCCAGTGCCCAAATTGTGACAAGTCTAAACGTTAGCCAAATATTCAACAGCGGTTTCTTTGGCAAATATCTTGCCCAGCAGCCCGGTTGGTGGACAATACTGGAAGCTAGTGTCTTTCTGTTCTGGGTAGTCTACGCCTTACGTCTGGCTAAGCGCTAAGGCTAGGAATTTTCACAGACTAGCAGGGCTTGGGTGATATTATACTGTCGAAGTAACGGAGGTTTCACCCGCCGAAACTTTTCATTTAGAAATGTATCGGCAATCACGCAAGGGAGCTAAACAACTTTAAAAGACGGCAAATATATCGACGAAACGTGACATAATTTAATGAAAAGTTTAGGAGGGTAAAGTGTTTAAACTACCAGATTTAGGTTACGCATACGACGCGCTGGAGCCGTATATCGACGCCAAGACTATGGAAATCCATCATGATAAACACCACGGCGGATATGTTGAAAAGTTGAACGCAGCATTGGAAAATTATCCAGACTGGGCAAACAAATCTATCGAGGAAATCCTGACAAATATTAAAGATATTCCCGAAGCTATCCGGACGGCCGTCCAAAACAACGGCGGCGGCCATCACAACCACACCCTGTTTTGGGAAAGTATGAAGCCCGGCGGCACTAAAGACCATCACGGCGGATTAGCCGATGCGCTCAAGTCGACCTTTGGCAGTTTAGATGAGTTTAAAGCCAAACTTACCGAAGCCGCGATTGGCCGTTTTGGTTCGGGTTGGGCTTGGTTGGTCAAGAACGGCGATAAGTTAGAAGTTTACTCCACAGCCAATCAAGATAGTCCATTGATGGAAGGAAAAGTCCCGATTCTTGGTCTGGATGTTTGGGAGCATGCTTACTATCTCAAATATCAAAACCGCCGCCCCGACTACATTGAGACCTGGTGGAACGTGGTCAACTGGGACTTTGTCGCTACAAGACTCAAATAGAGTCGTTGTTAAATTGACTACGGATACTTAACAAGTCAAGCATTAGACTGAAGATGTATAAAATACCGCCATGTCCATTTTTATAACATATGTTATAAATATGGATATTGAATAGTGCCATGCATTTATAAGCTAAGTCTTTGTAAACTTAATTATTCAGGACTTAAGAACGTTAGATTAGATAGTTTAGTTTTCGAGCTGGAAGAGTGAGCCGACTACTATACCAAAGATGGTAGCGATACCGCCAACGATTAAGATTTTCAGGCCGCCCTTAAGTGGACTAGTCTTGAGCAACCGACCTTTAAGAAAACCAAGCATAAATAATCCAGCTAAGGCAAAGGCGACGCTAAACCAAAGTGAGACTGGATATTCAATGAAAAGCACTGGCGCTAGTGGTATCATGCCGGCAAAGAGGTATGAAAAGCACATTAACAGTCCGCTAATAGCCGGATTTTCCGGCGGACGCTTCATTTTATCAAGCTCGGCTACGGCACTGTCACTTAGATATTCGCCGGCGCCCATGGAGGTGGCCTCGACGATGATAGCCACGATACCGCCGAGTAGAACCACCCGTCGGTTATCGGCGCCAATACCAATGCCGGCGATTAAGCCAGTGGTCGAAACCAAGCTATCTTCGATGCCAAAAATGACACTGCGCAGGTATTCCCTCTGGATAGTTTTCACGCTAGTATTATAACCTTATAATTAGGCTAGAACTATTGGGGAATGTCCAAGCCCAGCACTTAAATAATTCGGGATCGTCTAATGGTAGGACAACGGGTTCTGGTCCCGTCAATCTAGGTTCGAGTCCTAGTCCCGAAGCCATTCTATTAACAAATTCGGATTCTATTTACCCTTTGAAATTCGCTATAGCGAATGAAGTAGGGCCATCCCAGCCAAGTCGTTTAGGCTTGCCAACTAAACTTTCTCAATAATCGATATTAATTCTTGCAAAGAATTCACGCTATAGTCTGGCTGCTCCATTGGATTCTCGGGTTCTTCATTGGCAAACTCTCCATGTCTGACCCAAATCGTTGTTGCGCCTAAGCTGTTGCCAACCGCCAATTCAGACCTAACACGATCACCGACAAATATAGACTTTTGGGGTGCGTGCCTTTTTACAAAGGAGGAATAAAGGCTAGGGTCTTTAGGTCCTTCACGAAAATTGATATGTAAGAAGTAATCTTTAACACCTAGTCTCTTAACTTCTTTATGCATGTCCTGGGCACCTTTGCCAACCAAAACCGTGGGCACCTTTTTGTTTTTGAGAAAATTCAAGACTTCCAATGCTCCATCAATAAGTGACTTATTCTCCGGATCATACAAAGTTTGCTTCCAATCAAAAATGACAGTTTTCATCTTATCCTCCTTACTTTTTAATTAACTGCCGTATTTATGCTTACCGAACTAGCATGAACTAAATCGGTATCTTCGCAGCCTGTCGCCTTAATGGCAATTAGCTGGCCTTCCTTACCGGGGACCATAGAAAAGTACGGTGTCAACCGCACCCGGGCTGACATTGGCGTTGGATCATTTCCGTTGTCCTCATAGGCCATAGGCATCTCAGCAGCCTTAGTAAACTGTTGGACTATGTGTAATGACGACCTATCATCAAGGGCTTCTTTGACGGCTAAAGCCGCAGCCACAGCTGATTTCTTCTGAAGAAATTTAACACCCTCACCCCAAGAAGCATCTGTTCTGAATCCGGAAGGTTTAAGAACAAATGCCCGTTTAGATCTTGAAAACCTAGCCAGATCAACCGAAGATGATATACCGTTTGGCATACCGGGCACAAAATACTCCTCCTCGCCCACTATCCACGACGGAGGAACTACATGGCGTAAATGATTAAAGCCTCCCTCACCAAGCTCAGTCTCAAAGTAGCTCTCAAACCGCTTATCCCACAAGAGGGCTAGGGTGGCTTTCTCCTCCATGTGTGGAGTTGGTGATGGCAGCAAGTCATGGCCATCCGAGGTCGGCCCTGTAAGCAAAGAGGCTATGCTGGGGTCGGTTTGCAATTCTGCCAGATAAAAACCGCGATATATGGTCTTTGGGCTAGAACCATTTAAATTGTCCGCATGTGTGGCCTGCCAATCTCTGGATTGGCCAGAAAAAACTTCATCAGCCAGAAATGCCATCTGGCCGGCGAAGTGGCTGGTTTTTTGACTGTAGATAATACTGCCTTCAATGGGAGTGCTAGCCTGCATGTGGACTGAGAGTGTGCCATCATCAATCATGGTTTCATAATCTTCTTGCCTGTAGGCGCGGTTCAAGATCTCGGCCAGAGCTAGCCCAAAAGGCGATGTCTCAACTTCGCATATAGAAAATCCGCTGGCAGTGATAATTAAATCAGGTCTTATAAAAAGGTAGTGCGAAGGACTTATCTTGTCGCCGCAAAAAATCTCAGGTTTACCTCTATCTAGTAGTTGCTGAACTCTTGGATCTGTTCGGTAAAGCTGATCAACAGCTGAATAATAGCTGGTGATATCTGAACCAATGGCCTCAATTTCTTTTTTTTGATCCGGCGAGAGATTGAGAGGCTCTGGCGATACTCTAAAAGGTATTTTTTGTTGAGTGTCAAATTGCAGACGTCGGGGGCTATAGATGTTGTAATCCCCGATAACGGCCTCAAGTCGAGACCTCATAGCGAACCTCGCGTATTAAAAATAGATTATAAACCGCTGTTATGTGTCCGTCAAATTTACAAAAGCAGTTCTTACCTCGCTAACTGTGCTCAGCCATCGCAAATAAGACTTTGCCTTAGCCACTGGCGATTTTTTTGAGAAAGTTTAAGGTGGCGTCAATGTCCGGCAGACGGAAGCGTGCATTAGTTTGGCCTAATCCAACTTTTATAGTGTAGGCATCTTCAGGCAGAGCATTATACATATCTTCATCGGTGTAGTCGTCACCAATGCATACAATAAAATCAAAATTATCTGTCGCTAGCAGTTGTTCAACCGAGCCGCCTTTATTAATCTGGTTAGGCTTAACCTCAATAATTTTGCTTCCCTCATGGGCTTCCAAATCTGTCTTAGCCGTAAGCTTGCGTAGCTCTCTGATTAAACTTTGACTACGGACATAGGCCAGTTCAGTCGGCACATTTCGGTAATGCCAAACTAAAGCATGGTCTTTCTCTTCAATAGACGAACCAACCGTCCGCCGGACATAGCGCTCTAAGATTGGCATAATCAAGGCCTTATATTTGCGAAATGAACTTGGCTTTTGTGACCATCTACGATCTGTTTTCATCCAAGCACCATGTTCAGCTATTAGGTCAATTGGCAGCTTACCAAACCATGACTCAAGAGCATAGCGCGTCCGGCCGCTAACAATGCATAACTTAGTAGCCGGTTGCCCTGCCAACTTTTTAATTATTTTGACCAGGTCTTTTGATGGTTTAGCTAAGTTAGGATCAGGACTTTTGAAAAATTTCTGGATAGTGCCGTCGTAATCAAGTATGATCAAGCGCTTGGCAGCTTTCTTAAATGAACTTTTGATTAATCTGGTAGCCTTTGAGTCAAGCAGCTTGCTTTGTTGCTCAGCTTGCAGTTTCTTTACTTCATCCAGTTGTTCGATAAAATCAGCCGCCCAATCTTGAACGGTGTAAGTTGACAGTCTTTGTTGCATAACATCTAATCTGCGACGTTGCTCTTTTTTTGGCATCTCTAAAGCCTCGATAGTGGCTCTTTTTATACTTCTGACGCTATGAGGATTAACATGGATTGATTCCTGCAACTCGTCCATGGCACCAGCCATCTCGCTTAAGACAAGAACACCTTCGTTGTCTTGCTTGGTGGCTACATATTCTTTGGCCACCAAATTCATGCCGTCCCGAAACGGTGTTACCATAGCAATGTCGGCCTGCGAGTACAGGGCTACCATTTGTTCAAATGTCAACCGGCTAAATTGATAAGTGATAGGCGTCCAATGAGCGGTGGCGTATTTGCCGTTAATCCGGCCGATCGATTGGTCGATGGCTCGCTTTAAGTTCTGATAACTAGCCACACTTGTTCTTGAGGGGACAGTGATCATAATAAGCGCAATTTTGGCTCGTAGTTTTGGTTGTTCTTTCAAAAGCAGCTGGAAAGCTTCAAGCCGCTGCAAAATGCCCTTAGTGTAATCCAGTCGATCAATTGATAAGACAATTTTTTGCTGGCCATATGATTTTTTTATCAACTCGATTTCTTTTTTGATCCGCCGCGTGCCGACGGCTTTTTTAAAAAGCTGGTAGTCAATGCCAATCGGGAAAGCATCGGTTTTAATAACGCGGTCGTTGAACTGAATTAAGCTGTTACGATTCTCGATACCTAATATTCTGTAAGTACTGCTTAAAAAATAGCGGGCATAATCATAAATGTGGAAACCAACCAAATCAGCGCCAAGCATGCCCTCGAGGATTTCTTTGCGGTCTGGCAGCAGCCGGAAAATCTCATAAGACGGAAATGGGATGTGCATAAAGTAGCCGATCGAGGCTTTTGGCATAGCAGCCCTGGCCATAGACGGTAGTAACATCAAGTGATAGTCATGGATCCAAATATGGGAGGTTTTATCCGCTTCAGCAACGACCGCCTTGCTAAAAAGGCTGTTAACTTGGCGGTAGGCTGACCAATAGCGCTCGTCATAGCGAGTCAGATATTGAAAATAGTGAAAAAGCGGCCAAAGTGTTGAGTTGCAGTAGCCACCATAAAAATCTTTTATTTGTTTGGTAGTCAGAAAGATAGGCACGTAGCCAAAGGATCTAAGCTTTTTGGTAATAGCCGATTTATCGGCTGCCGTCAGAACATCGGCGCTAATGCCTGGCCAGCCAATCCAAGTTCGATCCCGCCTTTTATCTTTGAGCGAGGACATAGCTGTAGCTAGTCCGCCAGAACTGGGCTTGTAAACTAGTTTGCCGTTTTGCTGACTAACGCTTATTGGTAAGCGATTAGAAACAATAATAAGTTTAGCCTTGGCCATCGACTGCGCTTTGATGCGCCGCAACCTCCGTGACTGTTATAGGTAAAGGTAAGTATATAACAGATTCGGCGTAAATGGTGTGAATCTGATGGTTAGCTCAAGAGTTAACTGCAGGCTGGGGATTTACCATCTTGTTAGCTATACTTATTTTTAAGATGCCATCTGAACAAAAATTAAGAAATCAGGTCCGGCGTTTAATGCTAAAAAATCGCCGGCACTTCGGTCAGCATAGCTACACTGTTCCGTCACCGACCAGCTATCCCTTCCAGTGGTTCTGGGACAGCTGTTTTCATGCCATTATCCTTAGCTACCTAGATACTGCTGCCGCTAAAGCGGAACTCTTATCGCTGGCCTCTAAACAGTTTAAAAACGGCATGATTCCTCATATGATCTACTGGGAAGATCCACACAAATATACATTTCCCTCAATTCCTTGGGGCAAACACCGGACCAGCAGCATTGTTCAACCGCCAATGCTGGCTTATGCTACTTGGGCGGTTCATCAAAAAGACCCAGACAAGAAATTCCTAAGCGAGATGCTACCAGTTATTGTTAAGCTCCATAAATATTTTCTGACAATCCGCGATCCTTACAGGCATCACTTGGCTGGACTAGTCCACCCTGATGAATCTGGCGAGGATAATTCGCCGCGTTTTGACTCTGTTTTGCAACTCAAACCCAAACAAACCATTGATGCCAATTACCACAGACGTTTGATATTGGTTAATCGCTACCGCATTCAACAGTTTCGTATAAAAAAACACATGGAAAAATTCCACTGGGTACGCGATGTGCCGACAAATGCCATTTTAACCGTTAATCTTTTGTATGAAAGTTTGATTGCCGGGGAATTGCACGAGTTTAACCAAGCTACATGGGCCCGTCAGCAGTCAGAAGAAGTCGCTGCTGCCATGCGCAAATATATGCTTGAAGGTAATGTAATGTGGTCAACCATGGGGCGCAATTACCATCACATAGAAGTTAAAACGTGGGCTATATTTGCACCTCTTTTTGGCAATATTTTGACGCCTGAGGAGGCACATAGATTGGTTAGCGGACATCTGCTGAATAAAAAAGAGTTCGCTGCGCGCTACAGTGTACCTACTGTTGCTCTCAATGAACCATCATTTGATCCTAAAGGCTTTTGGCGCGGGCCAATTTGGATGGCGACCAACTGGTTCATCTACCTAGGCCTCTTAAACTACGGTTACGAGCGCGAAGCAGCTAAAATCTTGGAAGATTCTTTGATGCTGGTGACCAAACATGGATTGAGGGAACAGTTCAACCCACTAACGGGTGAGCCTATGGGTGCTTACAATTTTACCTGGGGCGGACTGGTTCTGGATATGCTGGCTCGCCAGAAATAGCCAGGCTCGTATGGCTAAGCTGCTTCCTTACAAATTCCTCGGCCGCATGCTATATTACAGGGGTCGTTAGAATCTGATTTTGGGAGTCACGTACCAGGCTTCGAGCAAAGCTCGAAACTCGGTACGTGGCGGAGCCAAATCAGTTGACTTTACATTCTAATTATTAAGCATATATACTGCTGGCCAGAATATGAGTTTTGAAAATAGACACCTATATGGTGTAGCTGCTGATGTTTTATCGCTGAGCAGGATAGTTGGAGCGCCGCTAGTTGCCAGTTGGCTAAGAACAACACCGCCTGAACAACGTACTCGGAAACATGGTCTAATTGTGGGAGCTCTCGGAGCGACCGACAAACTTGACGGCCTCTTAGGTCGTAAGGCAG
>Ga0155636_119_pt1 | contig 58238 bp, 58 predicted proteins | sample RifCSPhighO2_12_FD_107293 | JGI IMG/M metagenome (GOLD analysis project Ga0155636, IMG submission 107293) | Candidatus Saccharibacteria bacterium RIFCSPHIGHO2_12_FULL_47_16b | reverse complement strand
TCGCGACGGCTTGTTAAACGAGCCTGTTCGTCACCTAACATAGCGTCCAACAGAAGCTGCAGTGGCTTTGACACCGGGTAGGTGACAATTATGGCTAGGCGCAAGAAAGGTGCAAAAAAGGCCGTAAAAGTTAAGGCGTAGCGAGCAAAGATGGCTTGCGGTATGATTTCGCCAAACAAGACAATCAGAATGGTGGTAATCGCCCCGGCAGCCACGGCATTTAGATGGCTATTGAGCACCAACGAGGTGGTGGCCGCCACTGCCACGCCCATCAACAGAATGCTAGCCAAACTTAAATGAGTGTTTTTCCTAAGCGGCAGAACCAACTTAGCGCGGGTATCGCCTAGCTTAACTTTGCGCTCTAGATCAGACCGATCGAGGGCCAGCAAGGCTACGTTTAAACCAGAAGCAATGGCCGCTAAGCAGACTAATAAAAAGACCTCCAAAATAATCAGAAAATTCATCTTAGCTTCAGTGGAAAACTATTATAGCATCATTAGCGCTTTAACAGCTGCCGTTTGTCTCACAGTTAGGAGAAAAACTGTCCATAATTACAACATATGTCGTAATTATGGACATGGCGAGAGTTATGAGGGGCGTAGCTTTGATCGATATATATCAAACAGTGCCACGGCCAATATTAGACCGTAGGTGATCCAGACAATTCGGAACCAGCCAGCTTGGAGATTGGTACCCAGCCTCAGCGAATGTAAGAAAATGCCGACTATGGCCAAATCACCGGCGATTTCCATGTATTTCCACCACGGCCGGTCTCGATAAATCCGCCTTAGCTCGTAGGCTAGAAAAATAAACCAGGCGATGGACGAAACAATCACCGCCCAAACGGCTGCCGGACCGACGTAGTTTTTGTAACTGGTGGGCGGTAAGCCAAAACCATCACGCCACAGCTGCCATACTAATAGCCCGGGGTGTGCCAATATCAGCACCAAGACGGTCACGGATAAATATTTGTAATAATTCGATAATTTTTTGGCTGGCGGCTTGAGATAGTGTCGAGCCCGACCGACGATGTAGATTGACCACATTAGACTAAAAGCCAGCAGACCAAACAAAGGGAATAAACGATATGAAGAGAGGTTAGAAAAATGCCAATGCAAACCTTGACCCCAGGCTATAAAAGCTAAGACCGCCACCAGCAGGCTTAGCGACCAAGCATAAACTGAAATATTTTCTCGAAGCCTCATCCAAGAAACATTCTATAACTTCTTTTAGGTCATTCAGTCATTTTTTAGGTCAATTAGAGCAATTAGGTTAATTAGGTCAATTGGCCTTGGCAGGCGGGGCAGAGGCCATAGATTTCTAATTGGTGGCCCCGAGGCGAGTAACCCTCTTTCGAAGCCAAAGAATTAATCATGGTTTCCAGCATGGCATTGGCCGATAAATCGTAGCTTTTGCCGCAGTTGCTACAGTAAAAGTGATGGTGGTGGGCTAAGAAGATATCAGATAACTCGTATTTATATTTCCAGCCAATGTTTAAGCGGTGAACAATGCCGAGTCTTTCAAATAATTCCAGCGTTCGATAAACGGTGGCTCGATCGATCTGGCCTTCGGCCCGTTTAATCAGCACTTGGGTAGTTTGCGGCCCTTGATTTTGCAGTAAATCAAAGACATTTTGGCGCGGTTTGGTTAAACTAAAGCCCTTTTTCTTAAGCAGTGCCTTAAGGTCTTTATAGCGATCCAGCGGGCTCATTTTATATCTCCGCTTCAGCTTCGATTTTTCCTAATGACATACGCCAGTCATGCCGCTCGTCAGTGTACGTAGTAAGTACACCTCCTCGCCTGATGACTGTCTCTGTCTCATTAGGACAAATCTCTCTTAACGAACCTGAGATATAAGATGAGCCCATAGCAAAATCATAGCAAATTGCGACAAATTTGCAAAATATTATGGCTAACCATATGCTTTTATCTATGGAAGTTTTCTTATTCTCTGCTGCTGCCTCAATGGCTGCACTTTTTGGTGGTTATGTGGCTTTTCGCAGTCGCCAAAAACTAAGTCTAGCCTTAGGCTTTACGGCTGGTCTGATCCTAGGTTTAGTAGCTTTTGATTTACTGCCGGAGATTTTCGATATAAGTATCAGTCAAAGTCTGGATATTATCTGGCCGATGATTTCACTAGTCAGCGGCTTTTTGCTGTTTCATATCATTGAGAAGTTTATTCTGATTCACTATGGTACTGAATCGCAATACGGCCCGCATCAACACCCATATGTCGGTGTGGCTGGAGCCGCCGCTTTAAGTGGCCACAGTTTTTTGGATGGTTTGAGCATCGGTATTGCTTGGCAAGTCAGCACGGCTGTTGGGCTAGCCGTGGCGATTGCCGTTATCGGCCACCGTTTTGCGGATGGCTTTAATACCACTAATGTCATGCTTTATCACCAAAACAGACCTAGCCGCGCCAAATTGATGTTGATGATTGCCGCAGTTATGCCCATCATTGGCGGTCTAACTTCTTTGTTATTTTCATTGTCAGAAAGCATCCTTGGTATCTACCTTGGCTTCTTTGCCGGCTTTTTACTCTACATTGGTGCGGCTGATATTTTGCCGCAAGCTCACAGTCAAGGATCTTCGCGCTGGACAATTCTCTTGACGGTCTTGGGAACTGTTCTCATGTTCCTCATCACCCGTCTGGCTTAAAAATGTTATAGTCATACAAATGGAAACTTTGGGATATGTGGCATCGCTGTTTACGGTTAGTGCTTTTTTGCCGCAGGTCTACCAAGCCATAAGAACCCGTAAAACCAGGGACATATCACTGCCGACTTATCTGATACTAATCGGCAGCGCGACGCTGTGGTCGATTTACGGCTTCGGTATTGAGAAGCCAGCGATTTATCTGACAAATATAACTATTGGCTTACTGGCCATTACTATTTGCGTCATAAAAATCCAAGATAGAGATTAACCTCCTCCTGCGCGGTACAATATAAGTATGTTAGTGGCAGTGATTGTTTTAGGTATAATCTGTTTGGCCTTGGCTGGTTTTATCCTGTGGCAAAATCGCCGACCGAAAGTTGATGAAGGCACGGCAATGTTGCTAAAAACCGACATGATCGAACTGACCAAGTCGATGGGCCAGCTTAAAGACGATTTACAGAAACAGTTGAGCGAACAGCTGGGTACCAGCAACAAGCAAATGGCAGCCCAACATTCCGAAAGCATGCGAACAGTCAAAGAAGTTACTAAACAGTTAACACATCTTGAGAGAACCAACAAGAATGTCGGCGATATCGCCGGAGAATTAAAGTCGCTGCAGAACGTTCTGCAAAATCCCAAACAGCGCGGCGTACTTGGTGAGTTTTACTTGGAGCAAGCTCTCAAAAATATGCTGCCGCCGGGGACTTATGAACTGCAATACAAGCTGGGCGAAGGCTTAACAGTTGATGCAGTGATTAAACTTGGCGATAAACTGATTCCCATCGATAGCAAATTCAGCTTGGAGAATTACAATCGCCTGATCGAGGCTAAGGCCGAAGAGCGATCAGCCCTTGAACGTGCCTTCAAAGAAGATCTCAAGCGTCGGATCGACGAAACCGCCAAGTATATCCGGCCTAATAAAGGTACGTTAGATCTGGCCATGATGTATATTCCGAGCGAAGGCATTTATTATGATCTCTTGGCTAACAAAGTTGGCACTAGCGGGGTAAGTGGTCGCGACCTAATGCAATATGCAGCTGCTGAAAAGAAAGTTACGATAGTTGGTCCTAGTACGCTAGCTGCTAATCTGCAGATAATAATCCAAGGCCTGCGCTCAATCCAGATCAATCAAGATACTGAAGTAATTCGTAAAAATATCGAGCAACTTGGCAAGCATCTGGTCGCACACCACGGTTATATGCAGAAACTAGGCGGCTCGCTTGGCACAACCGTAGGCCACTTTAATACGACCTACAAGGAGCTTGGCAAGATCGACAAGGACGTTGTCAAAATCGCCGGCACCAATCCGACCGTCGAGCCGCAGCTGCTGGATCGTCCTAACTTGGACGAAGACTAACCGTTCCTTAACCTGCTTTCAAACTGTTATACTGATTGACAATGGAGTACAGACATCCGGAAATTGCTAACGTTGCCAAGCAGTTAAAAGCCAGACTTAAGCAAACTCAAGACAAAAAAGCAGTTCTGCGGGCTCCTGAACTATTGGCTTTAATTGAGCGGATTAAGACACTGCCGGTCGGCAAACGGGCTACTTTTGGCAAAGAAGTCAATTTGCTTAAGGCCGAACTCGAAAAGCTTGTCCGAGAATCCCTATTCCCTAAACCCTCGACCCTAACCCCTATAGATGTTACGGCTCCGTTTGATACCAATCTGTCAGCCGAAGATCGGCCAAAATTACTGCCGGCCGAAAATGGCAGCCGTCATCCATTAATGACGGAACTTGAATTAATATTAGATATTTTCGCTCGGATGGGTTTTACAGCCGTGGAGTCGCGCGAGCTGGACGATGATTGGCATATGTTCGGTTCACTCAATTTTCCGCCCGGACATCCGGCCCGTGATGATTATGACACCTTTGTAACCGATGAAGAACTGGTGGCGCCGGCCCATACTTCGACTATGCAAAACCGAGTGCTTAAGGCCGGCAAAAAACAACTAGACCAAGGCCAGCCGATCGCAGTTGTTATTCCGGGCCGCACCTTCCGTAACGAGGATGTTGATGCCAGCCACGAGCATACCTTCTATCAATTAGAAGGCGTTTATGTTGCTAAGGGCATACACGCCGGCAACTTGGCTGCCACTATCAAAGCCTGGCTATCAAATTATTACGGTCGCGAAATTGAGATTAAAATCCAACCTTTCTATTTTCCATTTACCGAACCAAGCTTCGAATTTGCTGCCAGCTGCCCTTTTTGTGATAAAAAAGGCTGTTCGGTCTGCAAACACTCCGGCTGGATAGAATTAGGCGGTTGCGGCATGATCCATCCGAATGTCCTAAAAGAAGCCGGCATCGACGCCGTAAAATATAGCGGTTTTGCTTGGGGTTTCGGTATTGATCGCCTAGTGATGTTGAAATATGGTATCGAAGACATCCGTCACTTCCACTCCGGTAATTTAAAATTCTTGAGGCAATTCACATAGGACGTACGTATATGGCGCATAACTTTGTCAAAATCTCCGCTTCGCACTCAACGTACATTCCCGTACGCCTCGTTTGCGATGCTCGGTTTTTCCTCGTTCTGCACTCATATACGAACGTCCTAGGAGATAAAAAATGAGGAAAGAAGCAAGAAGCAAGAAGCAGGAAACTGGAAGCGGGAAGAAGCCGAAAGTTTATCGTTGTCCGATTTGCGGTCTGCATTATTACACACAGCGGCTAGCCAAAGACTGTGAGGCTTATTGTAGCGAACATAATGCCTGCAGCGTTGAACTTATGCGTCATTCGGTAGAGCATCAGCCAAAAGGAATCAGCAGTGAAGATTAGCCTTAACTGGATTAAATCAATTATCGAGCGCGACCAATGCTCGGCCGACCCGACTAAAATCGGTATAGACACATTGGTTGAAAAAATCGGCGCCCAACTTGGTGCCGTCGAAGAAGTTATCGACCTTGGCAAAAAATATGAGGGCATTGTCGTAGCCAAAGTAGAGTCGTGCTTAAAACATCCCAACGCCGACAAACTCAATATCGCCTTAATTGATGATGGTCAAAAAATCAAAACTGTAAAACGTGATAAGCAAGGCTTGGTCCAAGTTGTTCATGGCGCGAAAAATGTGATAGCTGGACAACTGGTAGCTTGGATGCCGCCGGGCGCAACTGTTCCCAGCACCTATGACAAAGATCCATTCATTTTGGAAGCGAAGGAATTACGAGGCGTGGTTAGCCATGGCATGATAGCCAGTGCTAAAGAACTTGGTCTTGGCGACGACCATAGCGGCATACTTGTGATTGATGAATCTGCCAAACCGGGTCAGGCTTTTGCCAAAGTTTTTGGGCTGGATGATTACATCATTGATATTGAGAACAAGATGTTCACCCATCGTCCCGATTTATTCGGTCAACTGGGCATTGCTCGTGAACTAGCCGGTATCCAGAACCACGTTTTTAAAAGCCCGGCTTGGTACAAGGAAAACCCGACTTTATCTAAGCCAAATGGCCGAGCAATTCTTAAACTCTCAATTACCAATCAGAGCCCAAAACTGGTACCGCGGTTTTGTGGTGTAGTTATCAAAGATGTCAAAATCGGCGAGAGTCCGCTATGGCTTAGAACCCGTTTAGCTGCCGTTGGCATTAAATCCATCAATAACATTGTTGACATCACTAATTTTTTAATGATGGAAACCGCCCAACCATTACACGCTTACGATTATGACAAATTGACGAACGGTAATTTAGGGGCAAGGTTAGCCAAAACTGGCGAAGAACTGACGGTTCTAGGTGGTAAAAAAATAAAACTGGCTAAGGAAGACATTGTTATTACCTCTGGTGATAGAGTAGTTGGCCTAGGCGGAGTAATGGGCGGGGCAGACACGGAAGTTAGTAATAATACAACTAAGATTGTTCTTGAAGTGGCTAATTTTGATATGAACAGTGTGCGCAAAACGGCCATGAGGCACGGACTTTTTACCGAAGCTGCCAGCCGCTTTACCAAAAACCAGAGCTCCAAGCAAAACTTGGCCGTGCTGATAAAAGCGATTGATGAAATTAAAAAGCTAGCCGGCGGCCGACAGGCCAGTCAAATTATAGACAAAAAAGTTTCCGATTATGATGAACGAGTAATCCACGTGAACAGTGAATTTGTGAATTCACGGCTCGGCCTTGAACTAAGCCCAGTTACTATCAAAAGCATTTTAGAAAATGTTGAATTTAGTGTGGGTATATCTGATGGCAACCTAAGCATCAAAGTACCATTTTGGCGGACGGACATTGCTATCGCCGAAGATATTGTTGAGGAAGTCGGTCGGCTGTATGGCTATGACCATTTAAAACTCGATTTGCCAGAACGCAGTCTTTCGTCACCGGACAGCAATACCAAACTTGAGCTCAAACAACAAATTCGGCAAATATTATCGACTGCCGGCGCTAATGAAGTTCTTAGTTATAGTTTCGTGCCCAGTTCTTTATTGGAAAAAGTTGGCCAAGACCCAAAAAATTCCTACCACATTCGCAACGCTTTAAGCCCCCAGCTCCAATACTATCGCCAAACTCTAGGGCTGAACTTAATCGAAAAAGTCCACCCCAACATAAAAGCCGGTTATGACAATTTTGCTTTGTTTGAGATCGGCAAATGCTACTTCAAAGGCGAACTCGACAAAGAAGGTTTGCCAAAAGAGCTAGAGCGAATCGCCTTAGTCGTAGCCAATAAAAATAGTAGTGGTTCGTCCTTTTTTGAGGCTAAAAAGTTTTGCGATTATTTATTGAAAGAGCTGGGTATTGATAGTTTCGTATATGAACCGGTTGCAGCGGCTTACAAACCAACCAGGGCCACTTATTACGAACCAAGCCGCTCAGCTCATCTAAAAATTAGCGGTCATATGGCTGGATGGGTGGGCGAATTTAAGCCTCAGGTGAATGCAGAATTTAAATTGCCACAGTTTTGTGCCGGCTTTGATCTGCACGTTGAGGAATTGCTGACCAATGCTTCGGCCAATATTTATCAACCGCTTAATCGTTTTCCCAGCCTTGAGCAGGATTTCTGTTTGCGCTCGGCGACCAAGTATAGCTATGCCGAACTGGAAGATTTTATGCGCCAGCAGCTTGATAAATTGGCCGGTCTCCACGGCATAAATTACGATATTGCCGCCTTGGATATATTCCAAAAACCAGCCGATAAAAATCTTAGACAGACGACTTGGCGAATAACACTCTGGCATCCGGACCGGACATTAACTACCGAGGAAGCCAACAAACTACTTGATATAATTGCCAAAGCTGCCAAAAATAAATTGAAGGCGGAGCGAGTTTAGCAAAATGATGCTACCGAATTTTCGAATAAGATTAACCAAAAGTTTTTTTAAACGTGCCGGTTGGATATTCATAGCCGTGACGTTCCTTGTGACCGGACTTGGCGTTGGTGTAATTGGTTTTTTTCAAGCCACTAATCCCAAGGACAATAATTCGAAGACTAATCAAACCCCCAAACTCAAAGGCACAACAATGCCGGAATTTACGCCTGTCGGCGATGTCAGCGAACTACAAGCCACGGATAAAACCGTCGGTGATGGCCAAACCGCGGCGGAGAATTCAAACGTTATAGTTCAATATATTGGCGCTTTAGCTAGCAACGGAATCATTTTTGACACTTCCCTAGACACAGACCAGCCAGCTGCATTTAATCTGAATGAAGTCATACCTGGTTTTCGGCAAGGCATTATCGGTATGAAGGTTGGCGGTACGCGCCAAATATTGATTCCTTCAGACCTCGGCTATGGCGAGCAGGGGACTACTGGAATACCACCGAATTCTGATTTAGTTTTTACGGTTTCGCTACTTAACGTCAGTAATTAAAATTGTGGAATTCTGGTGCAAAAACCACAATATATAGGGCTATTGCATTTTAGCCAGCCACCATTTAATATCAATGGGCAGACTAAGCAAAGTTAACAAAAAAGGAAATAAGCAATGCCCAAAAAAATCATTATCTATACTACTAACACCTGCTCTTACTGTGGCATGGTGGAGCGTTATTTAGACTCCAAGTCGCTCAAATATGAAATCGTCAATTTGGAGCAGCACCCTGAACGTCAAGCCGAGGCATTGCAAATTAGTGGTTCATTGACCGTGCCAATTACAGTAGTGACTCAACAGGATGACAGCCAGCAGGTTGTAGTTGGTTACAATCTAACCCAACTTGCTCCAGCGGTAACCTAGAAAAAATTTTTCATTTGCCTAATTATTTTTCATTTGGCATTTTCAAAAACTGTCTTGGTAAATGTACAATGATAAATAATTGTGAATTGGGAAATGCTTAATGGTAAATAAAGTAGTTCATGATTTAGTTATAATCGGCGCTGGACCAGCTGCCCTCTCGGCAGCGCTTTATACATCACGTGAGGACATTGATACAGTATTATTTGAGAAAGGCGCCATTGGCGGGCTGGCGGCCGTCACCGAGTGGGTTGATAACTACCCTGGCTTCGCCAAAGGCGTGGCTGGGCTGGAACTGGCCGATCAAATGCGTCTGCAGGCCGAACGCTTTGGTGCCAAGATTGAGCTTGGCGAAGTTTTATCCATCCATGATGAAGGCGAGCTTAAGAAATTAGCCACCACCAGTGGCAACATTTACGCCAAGACGGTTTTAATTACAACCGGTAGTGATTATAAAAAAGTTAATGTGCCGGGCGAGCAAGAATACTATGCTCGCGGCGTCCACTATTGTGCTACCTGCGACGGTGCTTTTTATCGGGACAAAAAACTGGTGGTAGTTGGCGGCGGTAATTCGGCCGCCCAGGAATCTCTGTTTTTAATGCGGTTCGCCAGTCACATCGATATGTTGGTGCGTAGTACGCTCAAAGCCAGTGATGTCCTTATCAAAGAGCTGGAAAAACACAAGGATAAAATTACTATTCATTTAGGCGTCACCACCGATGAAATTGTTGGCGAGGACGGCAAAGTTACCAAAGTAATTGGGGCGGATAGCAAAACCGGTCAAAAAGTTGAGTTTCCGACTGACGGGGTATTTGTTTTTGTGGGGTTGAAACCTAACACAGACTTTCTTAAAGACACCGATATCGAACTTGACGAGCGAGGCTTTATTAAGACGGATCAGCATTTGATGACCAAGATACGCGGCGTGTTCGCAGCCGGCGATGTCCGCTCCGGCGCGACCTTGCAAATTGCCAGTGCTAGCGGCGAGGGCGCCACGGCGGCGCTGATGATTCGGGAGTATTTAGACGCGATGAAGCGCGGCCCAATGCCGGAAGTCGTCGGCCACCCAACGCTTTATTGAGACTTCTCGCTTAGCAGAGCTAGTTTATCCGGACGGTCAGTAATTACATCGATGTTGGGATATAAGAAAATTAAAATCCTAACAAACCAAGGCCAAGTTAGTAGAAACGAAGCATAATTTTGATAAACCAAAATTTGTAAACCCAGTCTTCTAGCTACCCAGTACGTTAGAGGGTTAAGTAAATATAAAACTAAGCCGATGTGGGATAGCCCCATCTTTTTAGCCAGCCGAATCGTTTTAAATGGACGTTTGTACGCTTGAAGAGACAAATTGAGATTCGGATAACTTTTTTTAACTATTGCCAGAGCTTCAGGCAGTAATGAATTTACCAGCCAAACATTTTTATAGCCTTTGTTTTTTAGGGCTTCGACAAATATGTTAGCTGCGCCGAGATTTTTTATATCGACCATCACCTGTTTTTTGCCAATTACATCCATAACTTCATCAAAAATAGGTATTTGCTCGCCGTCTTTGTTTTTATATTTTTGTAATTCTCTCCATGATAAATCATCAATCGGTCGAGTGATTCCAAAAACTTTCTTTGGAGAACCCATACTATGGCAGACTATTAAATGATCATCATTGGTGGCCTGAATGTCGAATTCAATTATGTCTGCGCCTGACTCCAGAGCTGCTCTGAACAAATCTAAGCTGTTTTCGATAAAAAGACCGCGGGCGCCGCGGTGACCGATAACTAACATATTTCTTATAGTACAATAATGAGTAGTGAAATATGCAAACTCTAAATTCTAAATCCGAAAACCTAAACAAATCCCAAGTTCCAAATTCTAGATTACAAGGTTTAGAGTTTAGAACTTCGAGCTTCGTGCTTGAAGCGACTAAAAGGAGTACTTGATGCCTGATTTTAACAAGGTTTTGGAACCCGGCGATTACCAGCAAGGCTTGGTGAATACCGTCGTAGAAATTCCTAAGGGCTCAACCAATAAAATCGAGTGGGACCGTGAGCGCGCCGCTTTTGTCTTAGACCGGGTTGAACCTTCGATTTTTCCAAAACCGGCCAACTACGGTTTTATCCCACAGACACTCGATGAAGATGGTGATGAACTTGACAGCTTAATCGTGACTAAAAATGCTCTGGAAACAGGCGTTTGGTTGGAGGCTAGAATTATTGGTATTTTGAACTTTCAAGATGAGAAGGGCATGGATCACAAAATTGTCGTCGTGCCGGCCGATGATAGAAACAGTGGTGATGCTATTAAAACACTTGATGATTTGCCCAAACGATGGAAAGAAAAGGTCGAACATCACTTCAATCACTACAAAGATCTTTACGTGCCGGGTAAGGCTAAGGTTTTAGGTTGGGGTAATGTTGAAGAAGCTAAAAAAATCATCGCCGAGTGCATTGAACGCGCTAAGACCTAATCGATGAAAAAAACCGCGCCTAAAGATGCCGTGCTTATTCCGAAGCAGGCCAAGCAAGTATTTGCCGGTCAGATTTTTGATGTTTATCAATGGCCGCAGAAAATGTTTGACGGCAGCAGTGCAACATTCGAAATGCTCAAACGGCCGGACACAGTCATCGCTATTTGCATTGTTGAAGATCGAATTTTAGTAATTGATTATGAACAGCCCAATGTTGGTGAAAGAGTGGCTTTTCCGGCCGGCCGAGTTGATGAGTCCGATAGCTCAACACTCGAGGCTACCAAGCGCGAAGTCAAAGAAGAAACCGGCTATCAATTTAGTGACTGGCGACTGGTTTACGTTTATCAGCCGCACGTTAAACTGGAATGGTTTGTTTATTTTTATTTAGCCTTGGACGGGCAGAAAAAGACTGAACCAAAACTGGATTCCGGCGAGAAAATCACTGTTCGTTTGGTTAGCTTTGATGAGCTTAAAAGTCTGGTGCAAAGCGGGGCAGGCTTTCTTAAATCTTCTAAAGAGATATTTGAGAATGTTAATTCCTTGGGCGAGCTAAAAAATCTACCGGAATTTGACGGTCAAGAAGTTGATCGCTAACAAAAATCTTGGCAGGCGCAACTTAAGCAGTATATAATCAAGCCACATGATAAAAGTGGGCACCGATGACCCCGATTAGAAATGACTTTCTTGCGAAAATTTCTGATTCGCTAACTGCGAATCAGATTTCTAACGGGGTTTATCCCGTTAGACCTCACCTAAAAGCTGGCGGTTGTTTATTGGCACCAGAAAACGTGATTAACTTCAATGTAAAACTAATTATGATGATGAAGGCTGAGGTCTAATCGGGATGAAGACCAAAATTGGTATTAATGGCTTTGGCCGAGTCGGTCGTTGTGCCTTTAAGATAGCTTTTGAACGCGATGATATTGAAGTAGCGGCCATCAATGATATTACCGACACCAAGACTTTAGCCCATCTGCTCAAGCACGACAGCAACTACGGCGAATATCAGCGTGAGGTTAGCTTTGACGACCAGAACATCATTGTTGACGGTCAATCAATTCGAGTGCTGGCCGAAAAGGAGCCGTCTAAACTGCCTTGGAAAGATCTGGGAGTAGCTGTCGTCATTGAATCAACTGGTCTATTTGTGGACCCCGAGAAAGCCAAAGCTCACATTGAGGCTGGAGCTAAGAAAGTTATAATTTCGGCCCCGGCCAAAGGCGAAGGCGCGACCACCATTGTTCTAGGTGTCAACGAGGATAAGCTTGAGGGCGCCAGCGATGTCATCGACAACGGCAGCTGTACTACCAATTGTATAACTCCAGTTATAGCCGTGATAGAAGAGAGTTTTGGCATTGAAAAGGCCATGATGACGACCATCCATAGCTACACTGCCGATCAACGACTTCAAGATGCACCGCACAAGGATCTGCGCCGTGCGCGGAATGCGGCCACCAACATTGTGCCGACAACTACTGGTGCCAGCAAAGCTGTAGCCGAGGCCATTCCAGAAATGCAGGGTATCTTTAATGGTCTGGCTATCAGAGTGCCTACGCCAGTTGTTTCATTGGCCGACTTTGTCATAGTCACCAAGCGTGACGTTACTAAAGAAGAGGTTAATGAAGCCTTCAAAAAAGCCGCCGCCGACCCGTACTATCAAGGGATTTTAGCCGTCACCGAAGAGCCGCTAGTTAGTAGCGATTTTATCGGCAACAGCCATTCAGCTATCGTCGATCTAGGATTGACAGATGTCGTTGGCAGCAACTTGCTAAAAGTAGTAGCCTGGTATGACAACGAGTGGGGCTACTCCAACCGATTAGTTGAAGTTGCGGCCGATGCCGCCAAAACGCTTGGCGGGGATTCTGCCGAAGCTGCGGCCGACGAAGATAAGCCAGCTAAGGTAGCGGACGAGCCAGAAGCAAAAGCAACCGAAGAAGAGTTATTGGAGGCTCCGGAAACTGAAGATTTTTTGCCCGAGCCAGAAAAGACCGAGCCCATGCCCGACGCCGAAGTTAAAGAAGAACCGTTGGCCGAAGATGCGCCCTTGCCGTCAAAACCGGAACCACCTAAATCACCGGAGGACGAATTTAAAGACCCGGGCGCCCGACCAAGCAACATTGACGGTTTTCACAAATTCTAGGCATGTCATAATAAAACTATGAAGATTGCGCTAGCGACCGACCATGCTGGTTACGAGCAGCTCAAAGAGCTTAAAAGTTATTTACAGTCCCTTGGTCACGAGTGTGAGGACTTTGGACCAAAACAGTATGATCCGGACGACGATTATCCGGATTTTATTATGCCGGCTGCCAAAGCCGTAGCTGCCGGCCAATGTCAGTTTGGCATTATTCTAGGGCGAAGCGGTCAAGCCGAGGCCATGGCTGCTAATCGAATTAAGGCTGTCCGTTGCGGCCTTTATTATGGCCCGGCTGTGCCAATCGAGGCGGTTGACGCCAGCGGTGAGACCAGTACTGATCCATACGAAGTTATTAAAAAAAGCCGTCAACATAATGATGCCAATATGTTTGCTATAGCGGCCAGCTACGTTAGCGTTGACGAGATGAAAAAAGTTATCAAAGCATGGCTAGAAACACCTTTTTCAAACGAACCGCGCCATATCAGACGACACCAAAAACTTGACGAGGCCTAAAAATGACTACGTCATTTCAAATTTTAATTCCTAAGTCCGAATTTCTAAACAAATCCCAAGTTCTAAATCCCAAATTTCAAACCTTAGAATTTAGAATTTCGAACTTAGAGTTTGGGAGCGACTAAGGGAGCGACATATGCCGATCATCTGCCCGACGATTTTAGCAGACAATACCGAAGACTATGCTTGGCAGATAAAAAAAATTGCTCATGTGGCTCATAGGTTACAAATTGACTTAACCGATGGCGATCTCGCCAAGAGCAAAACCATTAGTCCGACAAAGGCTTGGTGGCCGGCCGGTATGAAGGCTGATATTCATTTGATGTACCGTTATCCGCTCAAAGCTGCTACGGCTGTAATTAAACATCGGCCCAATTTGATTATCGTTCATGCTGAAGCCGAGGGAATATTTGAAGATATTGCCGAACTTTGTGCCGAGCACCAGACCAAAATTGGCGTAGCCCTCTTGGCGTCAACACCGCCAACCGTGATAGAGAGTGTTCTATCAAGGCTGGACCATGTGCTTATTTTTAGCGGTGTTTTTGGCAGCTTCGGTGGCAGAGCTAATTTTAGCTTGTTAGAGAAAGTTAAATATCTAAAGAGTCTCAAGCCGGATGTGGAAGTCGGTTGGGATGGCGGGGTGAATGATCAAACCGTGGCCGAATTGGTTTATGGTGGCGTTGATGTTCTAAGCGTTGGCGGCTACATTCAAAATAGCGACAACCCAGCTAAAGCCTTTAAAGTCCTCCAGCGCATCGCCGACGAAACCGGCACAACCTAACGGTTGTAGTCACTAGTCACTAGTCACTAGTCGCAAGTCGCTAGCTTAGAGACTGATGCCTGATGACTGGTGACTAAAAATGCCGCAGGCATTTTTCTGTATAATCATTAGCAAGATGGTTCAGAGGGAATATTCTACTGCCGAACTGCAAAAAATTGCCGAACTAATGCGTGAAGACATTATTAAAATGCTAGAGCGGGCTGGTAGCGGCCATTCGGCTGGCCCCTTAGGTCTAGCCGATATTTTTACAGCCCTTTATTTTTCTGTTTTAACTCATGATCCCAAAAACCCAGATTGGCCGCATCGCGACATTTTAATACTAAGTAACGGTCATTGCGTTCCAGTCCGTTATGCGGCAATGGCTCGAGCCGGCTATTTTCCGCTGGAAGAGTTACAAACCTTAAGGAAATTCGGCTCGCGCCTGCAAGGCCACCCGGAGCGCTTGCGACTGCCTGGCATGGAGACAACCAGTGGTCCTTTGGGCTGCGGGTTATCCCAAGCCAGCGGTATGGCTTTGGCCCTGAAGATGGATAAGATCAGCCATCGGTTTGTATACGTGGTCATGAGCGACGGCGAACAAGACGAAGGCAATACTTGGGAAGCGGCCATGCTAGCCGCCAAATATAAGTTGAGTAATCTCATCGCGATTACCGATCGCAATAATATTCAGATAGACGGTCCAACCGAAACGGTTATGCCGCTAGAAAATCTTAAGCGTAAATGGGAAGCTTTTGGCTGGTATATCATCGAGATTGACGGTAATGATATTGAAGCCGTCATTAATGCCTGTCAGATGGCCAAAGCCGTGGCCAACCAGCCGGTCATGATTTTGGCTCATACCATTCCGGGCAAAGGTATTGATTTTATGGAGTACGACTTTCATTGGCACGGCGAACCGCCATCGCATGCCGAAGCCAAGATGGCGATACATGAACTGCGAACGCTTGGTGGCAAAATAAAAGGCGAGCACCAATGATAATGAACAATAAGCAAAAAACAATAAGCAAAAAACATAAAAGCCTGTTTATTGTTGATTGTTTATTGTTAATTGCATCGAGGGAGCGTCTTGATGCCTGATATGCATCTTAGGCGCGATTGGAAGGTGACCGAGCCCATCCGCAAAGGCTTCGGCCGCGGTCTGCTGCTAGCAGGGCAGCGCTATGACAATGTAGTGGCAGCTTGTGCCGATTTGACCGAATCCACCCAAATGCATCTATTTGCCGAAGCTTTTCCTGACCGCTTTATCGAAGTTGGCGTGGCCGAACAAAATTTAGTGACTGCCGGAGCAGGACTGGCGGCGATGGGCAAAATTCCGTTTGTTTCCAGCTACGCCGCTTTTAGCCCCGGCCGCAACTGGGAACAAATTAGAACCACCATTGCCTTAAATGATCGGCCGGTTAAAATAATTGGCTCGCATGCTGGAGTTAGTGTTGGTCCAGACGGCGCCACGCACCAAATGCTGGAAGACATTGCTTTGATGAGAGTGCTACCGAATATGGTAGTTATTTCTCCTTGCGACAGCATTGAGGCAGCCAAAGCCACTTTAGCCATGGCGGTTGACAGGCGGCCAAATTATCTGCGTTTAGCCCGTGAAGCCACGCCAATAATTACAACTGATAAAACGCCGTTCAAAATTGGTAAGGCTTACGTTTATAAATCTGGTAATGACATTTCGATAACCGCTACCGGCACGATGACTTATCAAGCTCTGGCCGCCGCCAAGCTTTTAACTGCCGACGGTATCAAGGCCGAAGTTGTGCATGTGCCTACCATCAAACCACTGGATGAGGTAACAATCCTAGCCAGCGCCAAAAAAACCGGTTTGGTTATCTCGGTTGAAGAGCACCAAATCGCCGGCGGACTCGGCGGTGCCGTAGCCGAGGTTTTGAGCGAACATTGGCCGACTAGGCTATTTAGAATTGGCATGGCCGACCGCTTTGGCGAGTCCGGCAATCCAGACGAACTGATCAAGCATTTTGGTTTGGACGCTAACCATATTGCCGAAGCCGCCCAGCATATGTTGACGACTCACCGGAAGGCTCGCACTGATGGCTAATTTGACAAAAATTAAAAAAGACTGCCGGGCCGCCCGGGATGCTTTGGCCCGGGCTCGGAAAGGACATTACGCGCTGGGCGCTTTTAATTTGGATAATCAAGAAACTCTGGTAGCGGTAGTCAAAGCGGCTCTAGCCAAAAAAGCGTCGGTGCTGGTCGAGGTTAGTCAAGGCGAAGTTGAGGCCATTGGGCTTAACAATGTTCGCGACCTAGTTGATAACTACAAAGCTGATTATGACATTGAAATGTATATTAATTTGGATCACAGCCCAAGCGTCGAAGCCGCCATCGCTGGTATTGAGGCCGGTTTTGAATGCATTCACATTGATATTTCGCAAGCTAAGCATAGCGCTACGCGGGCCGAAATTATTGCCGGCACCAAGCAGGTTGTGGCAGCCGCAAAGAAAACCGGCGCGCTGGTTGAAGCCGAGGAGCACTATTTTATGGGTTCGTCTAATGTCCATACCGAAAAAATTGATTATGATGAAGTTAAGAAATTTGAGACCAAACCAGCCGAGGCTGCCGACTTTGTCGCACAAACCGGCATCGACACATTTGCCGCCCAAGTCGGTAACCTACACGGGCTTTATCCAGTACCTAAAAAGTTAAATCTTGATTTATTAAAACAAATTCGGCAGGCAATTAATTGCCATATCAGTCTGCATGGCGGCAGTGGTACGCCGGCCCATTATTTTGCCGAAGCGGTTAAAATCGGTGTTACCAAAATTAACATCAACAGTGATATGCGAGTGGCTTACCGGCGCACCCTGGAAAAGGTTTTAGCCGAGAATAAAACCGAATACGCCGTGGTTAAATTAATGGGCCAGGTAATTGAGCAAGTTCAAAAAGTTGTGGAAGACAAAATTGATATGTTTAACTCCGCCGGCAAAGCCAAACTTTAGAGGTGTTGCAGCGTCCATAATTTTGACATATGTCAAAATTATGGACGCTGCTTTTTCAGCGCGGATCAAGTTAGTTTAATAATTTTTACAACAGCTTCGGACAATTTATAGATAAGGCTGTGCTAGAATAACCGTAAGTACTATGGCAGAGCAGCAGTTGGATGTCTTATCAGTAGGCGATGTGGTAATTGATGCTTTTATTCGACTTTTACCTGACCAGGAAAAAATTGAATATGGCAAAGACGGCTTGCCCGACCTATCTATTCCTTTTGGTACCAAGATTCCCTACGATTTTGCCGAGATTATTCCGGCTGTTGGTAATGCCAGTAATGCCTCGGTGGCTTTTGCCAAACTTGGCCTAAAGTCAGGACTAGTTAGCAATGTTGGCAGTGACGCTTGGGGTCGCGATATTATCAAAGCCCTGGAGGCTGCCAAGGTTGACAGCCGTTTTGTTCATATCAATCATGGTAAAAAGACCAACTACCATTACGTGCTTTGGTACAAAGATGATCGGACGATTTTGATTAAACATGAGGAATATGACTATCACTGGCCGCGCTTTCGGATTATCGATATTCCAAAATGGATTTATTTTAGTTCTGTCAGTCAGCAGGCCATGGAGTATCACGATGAAATTGCCCATTGGCTGGCAGCTCATCAGTCGGTCAAGCTGGCTTTTCAGCCCGGAACTTTTCAAATTGCCACCGGCCCACGCCGCTTAAAAGACATTTACCAGCGGACCGAGGTTTTGGCGGTTAATCGCGAAGAAGCGGTGACCATCTCTGGCGGCCAGCATGAAGATATTCATGATTTGTTTGATAGACTGCATCAACTTGGCCCGAAGATTGTGGTGATTTCCGATGGTCATGCCGGAGCTTATGCTAGCGATGGAGCCAATCGATACAAAATGCCGATTTATCCCGATCCGGCGCCGCCATATGATAGGACTGGCGCCGGCGATGCTTTTAGCTCAACCTTTGTTGCTGCCATCATGCTAGGAGCCGACATCGAAGGCGCGCTGCTTTGGGCGCCAATTAATTCGATGAGCGTGGTCCAAAGAATCGGCGCTCAAGCTGGTCTTTTAAGGCTTGCCGAAATTGAGCAATATTTAAGAGTAGCACCAAAGAACTACCATCCAAGGAGGCTAACCAATGACCACGCTTAGAAATAACTTTTTATCAAAAATTTCTGACTTGCTTTTAGCGAATCAGATTTCTAACGTGGTCTATCCCGTTAGACCTAAGATTGTTATTACAATCTGCCGCGGAGCGGAGGTCTAACCGGGATGACTCATAAAATAGCTCATATCCTCGGTGACTTAGGCGATAAAGCGGCAGCCGAAATCGCCAAACTGGAAACGGCGCTTGGTTGGCCGAGCGAGGACGTTCGCCTATTGGCTTTAAGCCATAGTCAAGTTCGGCAAAAGCTCAAGCAGCTTAGGCTTGATCCAGATGACACCAGGCCAAAAGAACTCTACCATGCACTAGCAACTCGCTTTAGCACCGACTGCCAAAACCTTGATAAGGCGCTTAAAATCGGGCAGGCAACATATAGCCAAAAAATTCACATCGCCGTAGAACTTGCAAAGCTATGCTTAAAAGGCCAGATGCTTTGGACACTGAAAAATAGTCATATCAAGCAGATGCTAAGGGCCCAGCCGCCAGTCCAGACTAAAAAACTGCTTCAGTTTCGCTCCCTAGAATCAATGCTTAAACGGGCAGACATCAGACTGGTTTTACTAATAGCTGAATTAATCGAATCGCCAACTTGGCAAGCGAAATTTGACAAGCAGCTTAGTCAGTCTATGCCAAGCGATTGGCAGCTTAGCCCGATTACCATAATGGCCTTAAACCTGTCGCCAGAATCCAACCAGACTGTTGTCTCCAATCAGCCGTCTGGCAGTATCGCCGTTTTTTATCACGATCAGCCGACATTAGTTAGTCTGGCTCAGATCCTACAATCAGCCTCGCAGTTAGTTGGAAAAGATATGATGGCCCAACTTGGTACCATTTATCCGCCGGCTGCCTGGTGGGCTGATAATTCACATCTGGTTGCTTGGTTGGACGATCAGCCAGTTTCGCTTAATTTATTTGACGTGGCAGCTTCTTTCCAAGTTCAAGACTATGAAGGCCGATCTTTTGAACACGCCGGCCAGCACCTCTGGCATAAATTACTAGAGCAATATCGAGCTTATTCGTCCGAGCAGATGATTACAGCTGCTAAAAGCATCGGCTTAGACCATAGCCAGCAGTTAGCGCCGCAAATGGCGATTGCCGAGGATGCCGATGTTGTATAGACCTCAATTCATGACCTCATTTCAGCCTCATCGGCAATCTTGTGCCTGCAAGTGCTATACCGCTCGTCGACGTATCAATTCAGATATGCCTCCTCACCTGATAACACTTTCGGCTTCCAATATTGCCGATTCGCTTAACGAAAAAGGTCAATGAAATGAGCTCTAATAGCTATCAATTTTGTATTTCTGGTGCGGCCAAAGGTGAAAGCTATGACGAGGGTAAACAGCTGGCCAGCGCGGCTGGTCGGGCTGTAGCTAAGGCCGGCCACTCGCTGCTTACCGGTGCAACGACTGGCTTACCCGAGGAGGCCGCTATCACCTACAAAAAGGCTGGCGGTCAGATGAGTTTGGGTCTTTCGCCGGCCGCTACCAAAGTGGAGCACGTCATCAAGTATCGTCTGCCAACCAAACCGTTCGATGCCATTTTATACACTGGTCTGCATTACGTTGGCCGCGATTCACTACTGATTAATTCAGCCGATGCGGTCATTAGCATTGGCGGTCGGATGGGAACTTTGCATGAGTTAACTATTGCGCTGGAAACCAAGACACCGATTGGTTTTTTGCAGGGCGCTGGTGGTGTCAGTGCGCAGATTGAGCAGCTGCTCGAGACGCTGCCCAATTTAGATCGAGGTTTGATAATTTTTGAGACTGATGCCGATGAGCTAGTTGCCAAATTAACTCGGTTATTAGACAAAGAACATAAACCTTACCACAAACTGTTTAGCGTCTGACTGATACAATTTAGAGATGGCCAAATTTAAATTGGTATCTGAATATCAGCCGACTGGAGATCAGCCGACCGCGATTGCAAAACTGACGGAAGGCCTTGAAAAGGGTGCCAGAAACCAGGTGCTGCTCGGAGTGACCGGCAGCGGTAAGACCTTCACGATGGCCAACATTATCGCCAAGCGTCAAAAGCCGACGCTGGTTTTAAGCCATAACAAAACTTTGGCCGCCCAGCTCTATAATGAATTTCGTCTGTTTTTTCCGGATAACGCCGTCCATTATTTTGTTAGTTATTTTGACTACTACCAGCCAGAGGCTTATATTCCGCGAACTGACACCTACATCGAAAAGGACAGTGATATTAATGAAGAAATCGACCGCTTGCGCCACGCCGCCACTAATTCCTTGCTGGCCCGACGGGACGTTATTATCGTGGCCAGTGTTTCCTGCATTTATGGCATTGGTTCGGTTGAAGATTATACCTCCATGACGGTTCGGATTAAAAAAGGTGAGCGGCGGCTACGTGATAAATTATTACGCCAACTAACCGATATCCAGTATCGTCGTAACGACATGGCCTTTGAGCGGGGCAACTTTCGGGTTCGCGGCGATGTGGTCGATATTTTTCCGGTCGGCGATGAAGCAGCTTATCGGATTGAGTTTTTTGGCGACGAAATTGAGAAAATCACCTCCATCAATCCCCTTACCGGGGAAGTAGAGAAGATACTTGACTTGTTAAGTATTTATCCGGGCAGCCATTTTGTGACACCCGAAGAAAAACTTGAGAAAGCTCTCGGTAAAATCCAAGCTGAAGCCGATGAACGAATCAGCTGGTTTAAAAAACACGGCAAGCTTTTAGAAGCTCAAAGATTAGCCCAAAGGATTAAGTTCGATTTAGAGATGCTTGAACAAACCGGTTTTGTCAAAGGTATCGAAAACTACAGCCGCTATTTGACCGATCGTGAACCCGGTGAACAACCAGCCACCTTGCTCGATTATTATCCGGATGATTTTTTGATGTTCATTGATGAATCGCATATGTCAATTCCACAAGTTAGAGGTATGTATCATGGCGACCGATCGCGTAAGGAAGTGTTAGTCGAACATGGCTTCCGCTTACCAAGCGCGCTCGATAATCGTCCGTTGACTTTTTCGGAGTTTGAGCGGCAGCTTAACCAAGTTGTTTTTGTTAGCGCCACGCCAGCCGAATACGAACTAAATCGCAGCCCTAAGCCGGTGGAGCAGATTATCCGCCCCACCGGGCTGCTTGACCCTAGAATTGACGTTCGTCCTATCGCCGGCCAAATTGATGACTTAATCAGCGAAATTAAATCAACAGTCGGCAAAGGACAGCGGGTGTTGATTACGACTTTGACCAAACGGATGGCCGAAGACCTAGCCGAATATTTAGGCGAAATTGATATTAAGGTTATGTATCTGCATAGCGAGATCGATACTTTGGAACGAACTGATATTCTGCGAGATTTACGGCTTGGAGTTTATGATGTTTTGGTTGGGATTAATCTGCTGCGCGAAGGAATTGATCTGCCGGAAGTTAGTTTGGTGGCGATACTGGATGCTGATAAAGAAGGTTTTTTGCGCTCAACTCAAGCGCTAATTCAGACAGTCGGTCGGGCAGCCCGTCACCAAGAAGGCCGGGTGATCATGTATGCCGATAGAGTAACCGGCAGCATGCAGCGTGCAATCGGCGAAACCAACCGCCGCCGCCAAGTCCAGCAAAATTACAATCGGAAACATAAGATTACACCCAAAGGCATCAAACGCGAGGTCACCGAAATGTTGCCACGTGTTGTCAAAGAAGAAAAGCCCAAGATTGACCTTAAGAAAATACCGAAAGAAGAATATGATTTTTTGATTCGTGATTTGACGGCTCAAATGGACTTAGCTGCAGCCAACTTGGAGTTTGAGAAAGCCGCGGAATTAAGAGATCTGATAGCCGTGGTTAAAAGTAAACTATAAGAAATTCTTTTTACGGATGCTGGCTTTTAAAATTCCTCAAAAATAATTGACTAACTTAAATTTTAATGAAGTGCGGCTTTAGCTAACTCTGAAACGACAAAGGATTGGCGATCAGCGCCCGGCGTCTCTTGGGAGGAACTTACCCAGAGATTAGCCTCAGATGCCGAAATCGTAATGATTCTGCTGTTATCTGTACCGACTTGCAGTTGTAAATCAGCCAGTCCATGATCTCTTTCAACAAGGCTAATAGCTCGAGGATAAACAAGTTCTGCTGTTGCTAGGTCAGCAAAATGAAAAGACCTATTGGCCATTTTCTTAGGATCGACGTGAATAGTAAAAGGCAATTCTTTTTTCATTGGTCTCAACCGCTCATTTATATAAAACCATAAAATCTCTCTGCCGACAAGCCAGAATATCTTTGCTATACTTATCAGATAGATGAGCAAGCTGACGAGGGACCAGGTCTTAAAATTGGCGCATTTGAGCCGGTTGAAGCTATCTGAAGAGGAAATCGAACGTTTTCGTGAAGAATTGGCCGAAATTCTTGACTATGTCAAACAACTGGAAAATGCCGACACCAAAGGACTAGAACCGACCTATCAAGTGACCGGGCTAAAGAACGTTACGCGGGCTGACAAGCCGCTAGATTATCAGGCAAAGCCGGATGATTTATTAAAGCGGGCCCCGGATACTTTAGATAAACAATTTAAGGTTAAGCGAGTAATCACGTAATCATGGCAGACTGGGAACCAATTTCGGTCATTGCTGATAAAGTCCAAAAAGGTGAACTCAAAGCGGTTGATCTGGTGAAGCGTTCGTTTGACATGATCGGCCGGACAAAAGACTTCGACGCCATTATTTCGGTACCTGAAGCTAGAGCCATCGAACGAGCTAAGGAAATTGACGCTCAAATTGCCAAAGGCCAAAAGGTTGATCGACTGGCCGGCGTGCCATTTGTGGCCAAGGATAATTTTTTGACGTTTAGCGGAAAAACTACTGCCGCTAGCCATATGCTGGAAAATTTCGAAGCGCCATACCAAGCTACGGCTATTAATCGTTTAGAAGTCGAAGGCGCGATTTGCGTCGCCAAATCTAACCTTGACGCCTGGGCTCATGGAAGTAGTACCGAGAACAGTGATTTCTTTGTGACAAAAAATCCGTTTGACAAAACGCGTGTGCCGGGTGGTAGCTCCGGCGGCTCGGCTGCGGCTGTGGCCTTGAAGATTGCTCCGTTTGCACTGGGGACTGATACCGGCGGTTCGATTCGGCTGCCAGCCGCTTTTTGTGGCATCGTTGGCTACAAGCCGACTTACGGTTTAGTTAGTCGTAGTGGCGTGGTGGCTATGGCCTCGAGCACTGACGTGATTGGACCTTTGGCTGCTAGCGTAGCCGAAGCCTCAATTATTCTAGATGTGATGGCTGGTCGCGATGAGCTAGATAGTACGACTATTGAGCGCGATACTGAAGGCTACGATGTTCAAACTTCAAAATTCAAACTTCAGAATGCAAAGATCGGTGTGATTGATGAATATTTGACTGAAGATTTAGAACCGGGAGTCGAAAAACAAGTTGATGCAGTCATCCAAAAATTAAAACAAGCCGGTACTAAAATTGAGCCAATTAGCTTGCCGAGCTTGCCGCTGGCTCTGGCCGTTTATTACATTATTTGTCCAGCCGAGGTCAGCAGTAATTTAGCCCGTTACGACGGCCAGCGCTATGGTTTATTTGCCAAAGACGCCAAAAATCTCGAAGAAAGCTATATGCTAAGCCGCGAGCTCGGCTTTGGCGCCGAAGCTAAACGTCGCATTATGATTGGCTCTCACGTACTCTCCAGTGGTTATTTTGAGGCTTACTATCAAAAAGCTCAAACTGTTCGGACTAAAATTATCAATGAATTTACTAGCGCTTTTAAGAAATTTGATTTTTTGATTGGGCCAACTTCACCAACCACCGCCTTTAAAATTGGCGCCAAAACGAAAGATCCTCTGAAAATGTACCTAAGCGATATTATGACAGTGGCGGCCAATATATCCGGCAATCCGGCAATAAACCTGCCAGCCGGGTTCAGTAACAATCTTCCGGTTGGTCTGCAAATCATTGCGCCAATGCACGCCGATCGGCAGCTTTTGGCATTTGCTAAGTCGGTTGAGGAATTACTAGCATGAAGCTACTTAGCTTACGTGGTCGAGTCAATAAAAAATACTTTCAGGCTAAATGGCTGGAGCTACTGGCTAGAGTTAAGACCTATGAGGGCATGATGCTGGCTATCATCGACGCCGATAGATTACTTGACGAAGCGCTAATCAAAAAACGCTTTAAAGGCAAAACAGCAGGTGAAAGACTAGTTTCCGCTCAAAAGGCCTTAAGTGATAATGATGCGGTTTGGTATGCCCATAAGTTAAGCAATCGTTTAGTTCATGAGCCGCATATTCGATTAAAGAAAGAAGAGGCTAAGAAAGCACTAATTGGTTTTAAGCAGGCCTTAACGGATTTGGGAGCTTTATGAGCAACAGAATTAAGAATCAAGAATTACGAATTAAGAATTTCATAATTCATAATTCATTACTCATTCTTCATAGCTGGAGGCCAGCATGACCAACAGCCAATACGTGCCAACGATTGGGATCGAAACTCATGTGCAGCTTAAGACCAAAACTAAGTTGTTTTCAGCAGTGGGAAATGATGCGCGGCAGGCGCCGCCAAATACTCTCATAAGTCATATTGATGTTGGCTTGCCCGGGGCTTTGCCGGTGCTTAATCAAGCAGCCATTGAGCTTTGTGCGCGTGCAGCCTTAGCCCTTAATACAGACCCACAGAAATTTAGCTGGTTTGAAAGAAAACACTATTTTTATCCGGATTTACCCAAAGGTTATCAAATAACCCAGTATCAAGCGCCAATTATTAAGGGCGGTTTCCTCGAGATTGAGGCAGGTGGCCGAACCAAAAAAATTAAGATTGAGCGGGCCAACCTGGAAGAAGATGCTGGTAAAAATATTCATCCGGCTGGTGCTGACTACACACTGATTGATCTCAATCGAGCTGGTACGCCCTTACTCGAAATTGTTAGCCGACCGGAAATTAATAGTGCCGCCGAAGCCAAGGCGTACGTGCGTGAACTTTGGCTGCTAATGAAGTATGCTGATGTAACCGACGGCGATCTATACCACGGACACATGCGCTTTGACATAAATGTTAGTGTGGCCAGAGCCGGCGATAAGCTAGGTACTAGAAGCGAAATAAAAAACTTAAATAGCTTCCGTAGTGTCGAGGCAGCCGTGGCTTATGAAATCAAAAGACAGATCGAGTTACTGGAAAAAGGCCAAAAAGTTATCCAAGAAACCCGCGGCTGGGATGAAGCCAAGCAAAAAAGTGTCGCCCAGCGCGGCAAAGAAGAAGCCGAAGATTATCGCTATATGCCCGAGCCGGACATCCCGCCCCTCGAACTGACCGATAAGTTTATTGAGGATGTTAAGGCCGAGCTGCCAAAACTGCCGCCACAACTTCGCCGGCAGTTAGATAAGTTGGGCATCGATAAAAAAGTGACCGAAGACATTCTGGATAGACAGTCAATTGTCAAACCAATTCTGGATGTTCTGGCCGCTGGCTCGCCAGCCGATGCCCGGCGGGTGGCCTTTTGGTTAATTCATGCCCAGCCGGCCGAGACTGAAAAAGTTGGTATTGTCGAGCCGGAGATTGATTCTGCTCGATTGATTAGCTTATCTAAAATGGTTGACGGCGGCGAGCTTAGTTCTACGGCCGCCAAAGCAGTTTTTGATGAACTGCTTAGTTCGCCTGAAGATCCTATGACCATCGCCAAAAGACTTAATTTACTACAAGTCACTGATACAGCCGCGATTGAAAAAATCGTCGAGGAGGTTATTACCGAAAATCCCAAAGTCGCCGAAGATATCAAACAAGGCGAAATGAAGGCGATTGGCTTTTTGGTTGGACAGGTGATGACCAAAAGCCAAGGCCAAGCCAATCCCAAAGTTGCCCAAGAATTGATTAAAAAACAACTGGATCTTGTGGAGTAAAATATAGCCATGGCTCAAAAGATTCGAAAAGCGGTGATTGCGGCGGCCGGCTTTGGCACCCGTTTTTTACCCCAAACCAAGGCTATGCCCAAAGAAATGCTGCCAATCGTCGATAAACCAATCATTCAGATTGTAGTTGAAGAGCTAGTCGATGCAGGTATCGAAGATATTATTATAGTTACCGGTTATGGCAAGCGGTCAATCGAGGATCATTTCGATCGGCCCAGCCACGATTTGATTAACAATCTGAAGTTTGGCGGTAAAGACGCCCAAATTGAAGATGTCGAAAAAATAGCCAACTTAGCTAACTTTATTTACGTTCGTCAAAAAGGCCCGCAAGGTAATGGCACGCCGCTATTAAATGCCGGCGATCTAATTAATAACGAGCCGTTTATTTATGCCTTTGCTGACGATTTTGTTAAAGCCGAGCCCAGCCGCTTTAAGCAGCTTTTAGAGGTCTATGAACAATATGGCGGCAGCGTTCTGGGCTGTGTGCGGGCCAAAGCCGACGACGATTACAAGCGTTATGGCTTTGTTGGCGGAAAGGCAATTAACGAGCGACTCATAAAGGTCGATTCAATTGTTGAAAAACCGGGCAAAGCAGCCGCGCCTTCGGATTTCGCCACCGTCAGCGGTTACATTTTGGAACCGACTATAATTACATACCTGCAAAAACAATTGGCAAGCTGGCCCAAAGACCAAGAGTTTATCCAGCAAGTCTCAATGCAAAACATGATTAAAGACGGCCATAACTTTTACGCCTTAGAAATCGCCAACGGTAAGTACTACGACACCGGCAACAAATTGGAATACTTAAAGACGGTAGTTGATTTTGCGCTTGATCATCCGGAAGTTAAAGACGACTTTGCCAGATATTTGCGAAGCCTACAACTCTAACAGGACCCACGCACCGCGCCAGTTTCAGCCAAGCCAAGCTCGGCTTGGACTGGCGCTCTTGGCACTGGAGCACGATTTTTGCCTACGGTGCTCACTCAACGTACCTTCCTGTACGCCTCCTTCCACTCCTCGGCAAGAAATCGCACCCAGCACTCAAGTGCGTAACTCCTGTATATATGGTATAGTAATCATAGTATGGACACAGCGGCTGAAGTTTTGTTAATTATAGTTAGTTCGGTTTTGGCGGTATTTTTAATTGTCTTTACTATCGCTTTGATTTACATAATCCGCCTGATGCGCCGAGCCGAACAAGTTGCCGACAGCATGGAATCGGCCGCCTCGGCTGTTAGAAAGGGCGCGGCGGTCATGCCTTTTATTCGGCTAATATCTGCTATTGTAAATAGGAAAAGGAAGGGGAAGGTCAAGAATGAAAAATAGTCGAAAATTTGCGCTAGGAGCAATGTTGGCCGGCGCTGCTGGCTTCATCACCGGTATTTTAACGGCTCCTAAAAGCGGCAAAGAAACTCGTAAAGAGCTAGCCGAAAAGACCGATGAGTTAAAAGAGCAGACGGCGGCTGATTTAAAGAAAGCTACTGATGAACTGTCCGACATGATAAAAGCCGCCAAAGACAAATCTTTAGCTTTAAGCGCCCAAGCTCGCAGCGAATTCAATGAGGCGGTGATTAGAGCTAAAGATGCCCGCAATAAAGCTGTGCATGTCTTTAAGGCCTTCAAGAGCGGCAGTTCCGAAGATCGACAGCTGAACTCGGCTATTAAACAAGTCAAGTTAGCCCGTAAGAATTTAGCTAAATATCTCAAAAAATAAGATCCGTTTTCTGTTTTCAGTTTTCAATGTAAATTGTTAACGGTAAACACACGGTAAACGGTAAATCGTAAATTGTAAACTTTAATCCGTGGACCTCTGTAATTAAGGTATAATATTAGGACGATATGAGGGTTAGTTCGGCTTTTAGTCCGAGTGATTTTGTTCATCTGCATACCCACACGCAGTACTCACTACTTGATGGCTTAACCAAAGTGCCGGCTTTAGTTAACCGAGTTGCGGAACTTGGTATGGAAGCGGTAGCTATAACTGACCATGGCACGTTATCTGGCGCGATTGAATTTTATAAACAGGCCAAAAATAGAGGTCTAAAGTCAATCATCGGCATGGAGGCCTATATTGCTCCGCGTAGCTACAAAGATAAAGACCCAACTCGCGATCGGCAATACTACCATTTGACGATGTTGGCCGAAAACGAGGATGGCTACCAAAATCTAATGCAGCTTTCCTCAATTGCCAATTTAGAAGGTTATTATTATCGACCGCGGATTGACCGTAAAATGATTGCCAAGTATAGCAGCGGCATAATCGTCTTATCTGGCTGCATGGGTAGCGAAGTTTCCGATGCCCTGCGCCAAGGTCAATATGACCAGGCTAAAGCCATTGCTAGATGGTACAAAAAAATTTTTGGCGATCGTTACTATATTGAAATTTTGGATCATGGCCACAGCAGTCATCCATCGGCCTGGGCCGAGCAACAAAAGGTCAATGACTTGTTGCTTAAGTTAGCCAAAGAGCTGAAGATTGAAGCTGTCGTAACTTGCGACGCTCATTATTTGAAAACCGAAGACCAGGAAGCCCACGAGGTTCTACTTTGCATTCAAACTGGCGCCTACCTAGATGATAAAGAGCGGTTTTCACTAGCCGATTTTGAGCTGTTTGTAACTGATCCAAAAGATATTATTGAACGCTGGCAGACTACACACCCAGAACTGATAGCTAACACTAAAGCTATAGCAGAAAGATGCAACGTCGAAATTAAACTTGGTGAAATTTTGATACCCAAATTCCTGACACCCAAAGGCGAGACCGAAAAAACGCTTTTGGAAAAGCAGGTTTGGCAAGGCTTGGCTTGGCGCTATGGTGGTGTGGCTCGTGACAAAGCCGCCAAATTAACGGTTGCCAAAACCAAAAAATTACTCAAACCTGAAGTTATCAAACGAGCCGAGTTTGAACTTGGCGTGGTTAATAAAATGGGCTTTAATGGCTACTTTTTAATCGTGGCTGATTTTATTAACTGGGGCAAAGACCGAGATATTGTCTTTGGTCCCGGCCGGGGCAGTGCGGCTAGCTCAATTATGGCCTACGGCCTGCGCATCACCGAAATTGATCCGCTGGAGTATGATTTGTTGTTCGAGCGCTTCTTAAACCCAGACCGCATTAGCATGCCGGATATGGACATTGACATTCAGGATAACCGCCGTGACGAAGTGATTAATTACTGTATTGACAAGTTCGGCCGCGACCGAGTGGCTAATATTGTTACCTTTGGCCGGATGGCAGCTCGTAACTCGGTTCGTGATGTCGCCCGGGTCCTGCAAGTTGCTTATGCTGAAGCCGATAGGTTGGCCAAAATGATACCACCACCAGTTCAAGGCCGGCACACGCCGCTAAGCCAGCACCTCGAGCAGGTACCGGAACTGATGGCCGAATATAGCTCCAACCCGCAAGCCGTTCGGGTTTTCGATTTAGCTATGAAGCTAGAAGGCACCATCCGTTCTCACGGCGTTCACGCCGCCGGCGTAGTTATTGCGCCTGACGAGATTGTCAAGTTCGTGCCCTTGGAAATGGCCCAAAAGGGCGTTATTGCTACCCAGTATTCAATGTATCCGGTTGAAGACCTAGGCTTACTTAAAATTGATTTTTTGGGATTATCTAACCTGACCATCATTAAAAATACGCTGCGGATTGTTAAAAAGGTCTATGGCCAAGAGGTTGACATTAGCCAGATCCCGCTAAATGATAAAAAAACTTTCGAGCTACTCAAGGCCGGCGAGACAACTGGCGTTTTTCAGTTGGAATCGGACGGCATGCGCCGCTACTTAAAACAGCTTAAGCCGACTGTTTTTGAGGATATTATCGCTATGGTGGCGCTTTATCGGCCGGGTCCGATGCAGTGGATTGAAGATTTTATTGCCCGCAAACACGGTCACCGCCAAGCCAAGTATCTACATCCTCTCATGAAACAAGCTTTGGAAAACACTTACGGCGTAATCGTCTATCAGGAACAAGTCATGCAGATATCAAAAGAACTATGCGGCTTTAGCGGCGGTCAAGCTGACACTTTACGAAAAGCCATCGGCAAAAAAGACCCAGAGGTAATGGCTAAGCTAAAAGCTGATTTCATTGAAGGGGCTATTAAAAAATCAGGCGTCAGCCGCCGGTTAATGGAAAAATTCTGGAAACAATTAGAGGACTTTGCGGCCTATTGTTTTAATAAAGTGCACTCCGCCTGCTACGGCCTAATCGCCTATCAGACGGCTTATCTTAAGGCCAACTGGCCGGCAGCCTTTATGGCGGCTTTAATGACCAGTGATTACGATGATATTGATCGACTGGCAATTGAAATTACCGAGTGTCGCAACCGCGGCATTGAAGTACTTCAACCAGACGTAAATGAATCCTTTCATGAATTTGCGGTCGTTCCCGGTAAAGACCAAATCCGCTTCGGTTTGGACGCTATCAAGAATGTTGGTCACGGGACAGTCGAGGAAATCCTGCGAGCCCGCCAAAGTTTAGGTGGCCGCTTTAGCTCAATTGAAGATTTTTGCAGAAGCGTTGATCCGCACATTGTTAATCGCAAAGGCTTAGATAGTTTAATCAAAGCCGGCGCGCTGGATAGCTTGGCCGATCGCAGCCAGCTAATCTATAACCTTGATAATATTTTAGCTTTGTCGGCGCGTTTGCATCGGGCGGCGGCCAGCGGCCAAGTCGATCTATTTGATAATGGTCAGATTGAATCACTAATGCCGAGCTTTAGCCTGCAAACCGACGTGCCTCAACTTAAGCCGCGCGATCAGCTTAACTGGGAAAGGGAACTGCTAGGAATTTATCTAAGTAGCCACCCGCTCAAAGATTACGAGAAGTTTCTTTTAGGTAATACAATCGCCATTGCCGAGCTGGAGCCAAATTTAGACGGTTCGTCGATTACGGTTGGTGGCATTGTTAATGGCCTGCGCGAGATTGTTACTCGCTCCGGTGCTAAGATGGCCTTTGTTAGAATAGCTGATATTTCCGGCGAAATTGAGCTGATAGTTTTCCCAAAGATCCTGAAACAACTGCCAACCGAACTTAAATTCGATCAAGTTGTTTTAGTCAAAGGCCGAATTGATAACAGCTCCAGAATGGGGGCGGGCGAGCTAAAAATTATCGTCGAGGAAATCAAGGAAGTCTCGGCCGATGAGGCCAAAGACTCCAAGCCATCCGCTAAGAAAAAGAATTCGGCTAAGCCAACGCCTGTAGCCAATCAGCCCAAGGCAAAGCTGTATATTCGGGTGTTAGACAGCGAAGACCACGGTCGCCTGTCCGCCCTAAAAGCCAAACTCGATGTTCACAGCGGTGATACCGAGGTGATTATTGTTACCGGTCCGAGCGAAAAAAAGCAGGCCATCAAATTGCCCCAAGCTGTTGAGGTTAATGAGCAGTCCTTAAGGGACCTGGCTGCCATCTTTGGTTCCACCAACGTTATCGTAAAATAGTAATTAGCAGCTAGAAAGTAGCAAATGGCAAGAATTGAAGTTGGAAAGCTAGTTACTAATTCCTAGTTTCTAACTGCTGCTTAGTGTATTAGTCCGGTGGTTTGGGTTAGAAGATAGCCGATAGCGGCAATTACTAAAAGCCCTAGGTCAAAAAGCGGATGTCTGAAGAAGAATTTTTCGCCTTGTTTGACGGCTCGTCTAAAAGAGCGAACGTGACGAGATAACCAGAAGAAAATAGCTGCCAGCAAGCTAGCCACAGCTAGATTGGTGGCTACGCCAGCGACCGGCAAGTTGGCAAAGGCAAGTTGAGCTGCAGTTGTTTCTGATGAAACTTGAGCGCCTTTGACTAAACTGATTTTTGGCCCAGCTAATTGATTAGGTTGGGCATAAAAGGCTACAACGACAGTCATCGGACCGCCGCCGGCGGAAGAATAATTTTGGCTCTCGGCGACGCCAAAGCCAACCTCACTAAAGCCGGGATCGAGAATGTTATCGCGATGAGCTACGCTGGCCATCCAACCAGCTACAGTTGAAGTCTCGTCGTTAAAGCCGGCGGCCAAATTCTCTCCGAGTTTGTTGTAGCCGTATGACTGCCTGGCCACAAATAGCCACGGCGGGCTGCCATCAGGCGTATCATGACTCCAGTAATTGCGGCTAACCATATCATCAGCCTTGGTTTGGGCGGCAGCAGCCAGCTTGGCGCTGAATCGCAAAGTTGGCAGTTGGGCTTGCTGACGTTCTAGGTTGGTTTGGGCTATCAGTCTGTTAGGTTGCATGGTGTCTGCATAAGACAAGGTTGTTGCCAAAGGCTGACTTGCGGCTTGCGGCAAGGCTGAATTTCGTAGACCCAAACCCAAAAATAGACCGATTATTAGGATAAGTGGCAGGTACGGCCAATAAACTTGATGAAAGGCTCTTTTGGAAACACCCCTTGGCCTGTAAGGATGGTAGTGGGAATGGGGTTGATAGGTTTTTATTTTAGCCGGCATCTTGCTTATGATTATAAACAATAAACAATAAACAAAAAACATTTATCTATAAAAGGCAAAAAATCAAAGATCCGGTTTATTATTTATTGCTGATTGTTGATTGCTATTTGTAGCGCAAATGGTAGAGCGCTATGGCCGCCGCGACGGCAACGTTAAATGATTCTTTTTGGCCGAGCATGGGAATCATTAGGGCGTCGTCGCATAAAGCAATAATTTCGGCGACTAAGCCTGTTGTTTCAGTGCCAACTAAAAGAGCCATGGCCGAGTCTGAATGGTATTTGCTTATGTCTAAGGCTCCGGCGGTTTGCTCAAGGGCGGCGACTGTAAAACCCTTGAGTTTTAAATCTTTGATTAATTTTTTGACATTGGACGTATGTTGCCATTTGACTGTTTTTTCAGCGCCAAGCGCGGTTTTATGAATCCGGCGGCCAGTTGATTGTCTGATGTGGGGCAAGCGCTTATCATTGACGGCCGGTGGGTACGGCGTATAGCCAGTCAGGTAAACCTCTTCAATCCCAAGACCATCGGCGGTTCTTAGCATTGAACCGACGTTATGGGCCGAACGGACGTTATGAATAATTAAAACCAGCTTAGTCATGGTTCTAGCTTAAAGCAAAAAAGTCAAAAGCTTAAAGCTTTGAGGTTTTTATAAGCGTAAGCATATAATAGTGCTATGCCTGTTGATCAACGAACCAAAGATGAGCAGCTGACCCAGCGCCGGGCGCATCTGTTGGGTTTAAACTATGCCGATACCCGTCAGCTAACTAAACAACTTTATAAAGACATTTTGCCTGTCAAAGAGATGTACGAGCTAAAGGTTATTCCGCTTTACGGAGATGAGCATCATATCCGTTTTGGCATAACCACTACGACTGCTCAACAGACAATCGATAAATTACGCGATCGCTTTTCCGATTTTCGAACGGATTTCTTTATCATTTCTGAAGCCGGCTATCGCGAGTACATGTTGCTATATGATCCGCCCAAAAAGGTTGAATATCAGAACATTTCCATCAGTCCAGTCGAAACTACTGATATTGTGGCCGACGTCAGCGCCACGCTAGAAAAGGTCCGGCCGGATGACATGCTGGCCTATCTTGTCCAGCAGGCTTTTCGTTTGAAGGCCAGTGATATCCATTTAGAGTGCCAGCGCCAAAATGTCAGAATTCGTTTTCGGGTGGATGGCGTTTTACACCCGGTAGCTTATCTTGCCTATGAAAAATACCGCCATCTTTTGTCAGTTGTGGCCAGCGCGGCCGATGTTTCAACCGACGCGGCCGAGGCTCAATCTGGCCATATTAGCCGTACTTATAAACTGGCTACCGACCAGGAGGTTACTCTCAACTTGAGGGTTGAGACTATTCCTACCGTCTATGGCATGGATGTGGTCATGCGCCTGTTTAATCTCAAACTTGACTATTTTGTCTTAGCTAATCTTGGTCTAAGTGAGCAAGAGTCCGTCATTGTTAATGATATTATTCAACATCCAACCGGCATGGTACTGGTGGTTGGACCGACTGGCTCGGGGAAGACCACCACGCTTTATGCGCTGATTAACACCCTCAATCAACCGGAGCGGAAAATTATCACCTTGGAAGACCCAGTTGAATATAATATGCCCGGCGTCACCCAAATTCCGGTCCACGGCGAACTGGAAGGCCAAAGTTTTGCCGAGAAACTACGAGCCGTTTTGAGGCTGGACCCGGATGTAGTCATGGTCGGCGAGATTCGCGACCAAGATACCGCTAAAACGGCCCTGCAAGGCGCTTTGACCGGCCATTTAGTAATGAGTACTTTCCACGCTGCCAGCGCCGCTGCCGCCTTAACCCGAATGCTCGATATGGTGGGTATTAATCCACTGTTTGCCAGCGCCATGCGCTTGATTATGGCTCAACGTTTGGTCAGGCGTTTGGACGATGCGACCAAGCAACCCTACGTTCCCGATGAGGCTCTAAAGGCTCAACTTAAGAAAGTTATTGATAGTTTGCCACCGGATATTGAAAGACCAGACATCAATCGTCTGACCCTATATAGGCCGGGCAAGTCGGCCGAGAATCCATTTGGCTTTTCCGGCCAGCTAGCCTTGCGTGAACAGTTGATTATGACGCCCGGCGTACGTGATATGCTCAAACTGCCGGCCAATCAAATAACTACCGAAGCGCTGGAGGCAAAGGCTGTCGCAGAAGGTATGCGGACTATGCTGCAAGACGGTGTATTAAAAGCTGCGGCCGGGCTAACTGCTATCGAAGAAATTTACAGGGTTGTTGAGTAAAAGATTTGCGATTTACAATCTATTAGCGTAACTTAAAGCCTATGGAAAATCCGATTCAACTTATCGAGCAGGGCCTAAAGCGGAAGTCGACAGTCGATGTACGGTCCGGCGATACAGTTAGAGTGCATCAAAAGGTGCTGGAGGCGGGTAAAACTCGGGTTCAGGTCTTTGAAGGCACTGTTATTAGGACCAAACGAATGGCCAGTTCAACCGCTAACTTTACAGTTCGACGAATTGCCAGCGGTGTGGGCGTTGAAAAAACCTATCTTCTTCATTCACCAAGCGTAACCAAGATTGAAGTTACTAAAAGAAGCAAAGTTCGCCGTAATTACCTTAGTTATATGCGTGGCTTACGCGGCAAAGGTGCTAGACTGACGGGCGTTAAGTTTGACCGTGAGGCTGTTGGCACTATCGAGGATGAAGCTGCCACTACTGAAGAGACTAAAATTAAGGAAGAACAAGCCAAAGCCCATAAAGAAGCCGAAGCGGCCAAAGCCGAAGAAGAAGCCAAACGTGAAGCTAAAGTTAAAGAATTGCTGTCTAAGCACGAACCAACTTCTACCCCCGAAGAGTCACTTGAACCCTTAAAAGCCGAAGCCGACAAAATTGAAGAACAGCCGAAAGAAAAAGCTGCCGCCCAAGGTCCAGCCGAGCCTCAAAACAAAGAAAAATAATTGCCAAGTAGACAAAATAACAATAGACCCTAATCCCTAAACCCTATACCCTAATAATTATGATTGGCGTCGACGAGGTGGGCAGAGGATCATTAGCTGGTCCGCTACTGGTTGTAGCCACCCGCCAAACCGGCGAGCTGCCCGACGGCCTGACAGATTCTAAACTTCTGACGCGAGTTCAAAGAGAAACCATATTCGAACCTCTAACTTCCAACTTCCAATTCGGCGAGGGTTGGGTCAAAGCCGTGGAGATTGATCGCCTGGGGCTAACCGGCGCCCAAAAGCTCGGCTTAAAACGAGCTCTGCGGTCATTAAAAGTTAACTATCAAGATGAAATTATCATGGACGGGCCAATAAATTATTTTTCGCGGCGCTACAAACGAATCCAGTGTCTGATTGATGCTGACTTGAAAGTTCCAATCGTTTCGGCCGCCTCAATTTATGCCAAGGTGCTGCGCGATCGCTTTATGATCGAACTTGGCAAACGTCATCCGCGATACGGCTTTGAATCGCATGTTGGCTATGCTACCCCCGAGCACCTTCAGGCGCTAGATCGGTTTGGGGCACTCAAACGAATCCATCGCCAATTGTTTGAACCGATCTATCGTCTGTACGAGTTGGAGCTATGGCAAAATTAACAACTGGTTCAAGAGCCGAAGCAGCTGTCGCCGAACATTTGAAGAAGGATGGTTTTAATATCCTTAATCGCAACTGGAAAACCAAAGTTTGTGAGCTAGACATCGTCGCTCGTAAAAAAGACGTGATATATTTTGTCGAGGTCAAATACCGGCAGGCCGATGATCAAGGCGGCGGTCTTGAACATATCACACCACACAAACTAAACCAGCTAAAATTTGCGGCTAGGATTTGGAATCAAGACCATAATTACGATGGCGACTATCGAATAATCGGCGCCGAAGTTTCAGGCTCTAACTTTAGCGAAATTAACCTAGTTGAAATCGACTAGGTAAGGTCCGACCTTGTAAAAATAGAGGTAAAATCTAGTGATTTTGCATAAAATCACTTTGCTTTTTACAAGGTCGGACCTTCAGTAAAACGAGCTAGCCATTTTTTAGTGGTGGCTTCGTTATATTTACGCCAGGCAATCCGCGCCTCGATCTCTTCAATGCCAAGGCTTATAGCTCGTTCCAGCGCCAGTACTTTTAATTTCGGCTCAAAGAATCTTTTGTAATTTACTAGCTCATTTGGTCGCGATAAAACAGCTGCGGCGTACTTAGGAAAAGTGCTATAACTTTTATCGCCGGCAAAGTTAACTTCAATAAAATCCCAATTATCAACTAACCACCGCCAAGTTAAGTCTCGGGCATAATAATTGCTTAGCAGACTTATAAACCAGCTAGTTGTGTCTTGCCGTCTGACATCATCGGTTGTCATCATGCTTAGAAGCGTTTTGATTTGGTTATCATTTCTAGTGGATGAGAGTGCGCCAGCAATTTCGTTCTTTTCATCAGCATTTTCTAGAGCCTTATAAATCTTTACCAGCTTATTAAAATCAGCTGACGAACCAAATCTGGCAGTGATGTAATAAACAACATCTCTAATGTCGGCCGCTAGATCAGACGGTTTCTGAAAGGCGGCAAAACGTTTATGGCCTTCGAGTAGGACATCGGCTACCTCGGCGCTGGCGGCTAATGACAAAGCCAGACTTCTTAGTCGTTTAGTTTGAGCCGTTTCTGGTTGCCGACCTTCGAAGCCAAGTTGCTTAACCAGACTATCTACCAGGCCGGCAATATAGAAATTGAGATTTTGCTCATCCGACTTTTGACCAATAATCAGTCTCTTGGCATCACCAAGTACAGCCGACATAACATTCCAAACAGGTTCTTCAACTTCAGATTGGTAAGCCAAAAGTAACTCTAGATTGTCAGCATTTTGAACAATCAGGGCCTTTTCCAATAAGTTATAGGCGGTTACTAGTTGCAGCCGGTTGACGATACTAAGTGATTTTTTGGATACAGCTTGAATAATAGACTGAAGATGAGCTTGATTACGATAAAAAGGCAGGTAATAACTTTGAGCTTCATCATTAAAAATCAGTGTCGGTAGACTCTCACCTAATTTAAAAGTGGACTCTTTATCTGAAAGTAGTCGCTTATCAGGAGCAGAAAGCGCTAGCGGAACCTGCCAAATAGTCGAATCGATTGAGCTACGGCGGCCGGCTACTAACCTTTGTTGAGTTGCCTTAAAAGTCATTGAGCCGGGCTGATAATCGACCTCAACCAACGGAAAGCCCGGCTGATGTAACCAACCTTCCATAAAACTGTCGACATTGATTTTAGTCGCCGAGCTTAAGGCCTGCCATAAATCACTAGCCTCGGTATTGTTGAATTTGTGTTTTTTAAAATAAATTTTTAGCCCCTGGCGAAAGGCTTCGTCGCCAATTAGATTGCGAACCATATGCAAAATACAACCGCCTTTAGCATAAACAATGGCCGGGTCAAATAAAGTAGACAATTCGTCTGGGTGGCGGACTTTGGTTCGAATGGCCTGAACGTGGGGCAAGCTGTCGCGCCGAAAAGCGGCTGCCATTTCGCCATTGATGAATTGCTCAAAAATACGCCACTTTGGAAAAAGCCTATCAACGGCAACGTATTCCATCAGATTGGCAAAACTTTCATTCAGCCAAAGATCATCCCACCAGCGCATAGTCACGAGGTTGCCAAACCACTGATGGGAAATTTCGTGAGCAATTACCAAAGCTGCCAGCTGCTTAGTTTCAATCGAGGTTGACTTTTCATCGACCAAAAAAAGGCTTTCGCGAAAAGTAATTAAACCCCAGTTTTCCATGGCGCCAGAAGAAAAATCAGGTAGTCCAATAAAATCAAGTTTGGCTAGCGGGTACGGTGTTTGAAAGTAATTTTCAAAAAAATCAACACAGCGGACAGCCGTGTCCAGCGCAAAATCCAGCAGTTTATAGTTGGCCGGTGTGGCATAAGCGCGAACTTTAATACCGCTGTTAGTTTTGGATTCCTTATATTTAAGTTTCCCAAAAGCAAATGCCAAAAGATAAGTGCTCATTTTGGGGCTCGGTTCAAACTCTGTTATTTGTTTATTGATTTTTGATTTTTGATTTTTGATTGGCGTATTACCCAAAACTGTTTGGCCGGCCGGCGTTTCCAGCGTTAGTTCAAAAACGGCTTTGGCTTCTGGCTCATCAATGCAAGGGAAGGCTTCGCGGGCATAATGACTTTCAAACTGGGTGGCGATTAACTTCTGGCGACGCTTGTCATAGTAGCAGGGGTAAATACCATGCATGGCATCGCTAACGCGGCCGGAAAAAGTTATTTCAATGCGGTATTGGCCAGGATATAAAATCTCATTGGTATGCAGACGGACTTCTTCAAAACTTTTATGAAGGTTAATCCGAGCAATTTCAATATTGTCGTTCGTTGATTTATCGATTCGGCTGATTTTAGCATCAGTTATTTTTAAATCTTTTTGATGAAAGGTCAGCCGCTTTGACGGCGAGCCAGTTTTTTTGCCGCTAATTACCACATGGCCGTCAAAGATCATTTTGTCCGGATCAATTGATAATTGAAGCAAGAATTTTTCCGGCTGAAAATTCAAAAACAGCCGACTAGCTTTTTTAGCCATTTGGTTTATTGTATCAGAGGCCGCTTGCTATTTAGTTAGAGATAAGCTATAGTCACAGTTGATGTCCGGCCACAAAGGTCGGATTTTCGCTTTTTAGGGATTAAAAAGCATTTAACAATTACCAATTTACATTTACCAATTAATTAACAATTTGCAATTTTCAAACATCTGAAAAATGATTAATGAAAAATAATTGCGAGATGACAAATGCTAAATGAGAAATGGAGTGAAACGACATGGAAATGGATTTTAAACAACTGGCCCAAGCCATCAGAGTTATTGCCGAAGAAAAGAATCTGCCCGAAGATCAGGTTCAAGATATTGTTCAGCAGGCTTTAGCGGCGGCTTGGCGACGTGACTATGGCGACCGCGAACAGGAAGTCCGTGTCACCATGAACATAAACACCGGCGAAGTAATTGCTTACGTTACTAAAGAAATTGTCGACGAAGTGGAGGACCCTCGAACGCAATTGAGTCTGGCCGAAGCCAAAGTTATGAAGAAGAATGCCAAGCTTGGCGACCAGATTGAAATAATTCAAAAGATCGAGGATTTTGGCCGAGTAGCGGCTCAAACCGCCAAACAAGTTATCTTGCAGCGTTTGCGTGAAGCCGAGCGCGAGATTGTCATGGCCGAATTTGAAGATAAGGTCAATTCGGTGGTATCAGGCACAGTTAGTCGCGTTGAAGGCCGCTTAATAAGGGTTGAACTGGGTCGAGCCCAGGGCATTATGCCAATATCCGAACAAATTCACGGCGAGCGCTATTATCCTGGACAGCGACTTAAGTTTTATCTCAAAGAAGTTGAGAAAGGCAGCCGGGGGCCGCAGTTAATTATCAGCCGTGGTTCGCAAGAGTTCATTCAGCAGTTGTTCTTAAACGAAGTGCCAGAAATGGCCAATGGTGCGGTTGAGATTAAAGAGATTGCCCGCGAACCCGGCGCCCGTTCTAAAATTGCTGTAACCAGCAATGTGCCGGGTGTTGATCCGGTTGGTACTTTTGTTGGCGGTCATGGCACGCGCATTAATTCCGTTCGCGACGAAATTGGCTCGGCCGAAATGATTGACATTATCGTCTGGGATGAAAATCCAGCGGCCTATATTGCCAATGCCATGAAGCCGGCCAACGTCACTTCCGTCAAAATTGATGAAAAAAATAAAAAGGCGACGGTGATTGTACCGACCGATCAACTAAGTATTGCAATTGGCAGAAATGGCCAAAATGTTCGACTGGCCGGCAAACTGACGGGCTATGAGCTGGATGTGGAGGCCGAAGCCGCCGCCGGAGAAACCAAAACCGCCTCTAAAGAAGTCAAGGCCGAGAAGGTAGAAGCCAAGCCAGTTACCCAAAAAGTTAAGAAGAAAACTGAACTTGAAGAATCATTGCTTAAAGCCATAGAAGAACACGGTGAGGAAGTGAAGCAAGAAACAGGAAGCAAGAAGCAAGAGCAGGCCAAACAAGAAAAACCAAACGAAAAAGAAGAAGTCGTGAGTCCGGATAGCCAACAAAAAACCGTTGAAGACAAATAAAGAAAGCGGCCGAATCGGCCGCTTTCTTAAAAGTACTTCTAGCTTCTAGTTGTACTTGGGTTTTAGCTGGAACAAGAAGTATAGTCCAATAACCGAGCCAATCACGTAACCCAAAAAGTTACCAACGCCGCCATAGTCGGTAAATAGTACGACTACGCCGTAGACGATGTTAACAAGTAGGGCATAAAACAGCAGATTCCAACCTGACTTTTTGCGATCTCGCGTGCCGGGAAAGGCCGCTAGGTACAATATGGCCTCCACCACCAACACACCAATCGCTATCCAAACGCCAACCGTGAAGCGGTCAACTGATACGCCAGTGCCACCTAGGGCTCGAGACAGTTCGTTGGCGTAATTGACGATAGTGTTAGCGACATCGGCCCAACGCCACAGGGAGTAGGCTGCCCATAGAGTAAGCAGTCCAAGAATTAGATTTATCCAAGGTAGCCACTGAACGATAGCGTCTTTGGCTTTCTCGGGTAGTTTGGGCGCGCCTTTGAATAATCCTTCAAGGCTGGCCTCCAGCTGACTTAACATGTTTGTTGAACCTCCTTAATTTATGAACACATAATACAGCTCAATCAACTATCAACCAAATATCTATCTTCTTGGACGGCGTAATTGGCACTCTTGACCCAAGAGTGCCAGTTTGTGGTATAATGGAGCGGATGCAGTACGCATCCGCTAGTCACTAGTCAATAGTCTCTAGTCACTGGTGACAAGCGACTAGCAACTAAAAATTACAGGAGTAATTTTTTGATTCCAAATTCGCCAGATTTCCAAGATTTTTTGAGCCATTTAACTAACAACGCACTTCAAAGTTTGCGTCATGCCGATGCCATCGCCAGAGCATCCGGTAGCGCCTACATCGGCACTGAACACCTACTTTTAGGACTGCTGGCCCAAAATGGTTCAATGGCCGCCAAAATTTTAGAAGAACAGGGCATTACCTTAGATCGAGCCCGCTTAGCGCTTAATCTAACTCCAAAAACCTTGATTATTAGCATGGGCGGCAAAGGGCTATCCGAAACCGCTAAATTAACACTTAAGATGGCTTGGGAAATTGCCCAGGAATTTAATCAGGATGTCTGCGGCACCGAGCACATTTTATACAGCATCTTGAGCCAAAAGAACGCCCGGGCTACGACGCTGCTGCGCGATATGGGCATTGATCTTGACCGGCTAAGCGGCGAAGTTGAGCAGTTTCTTAACCGACAGCAATATGAAGAAGGTCGCGGCGGTGTGGCAGCTGGCCAGCGTGGCAAGCGCGGTAAAAAATCGGCTTTGGAATTTTTTGGCACTGATATGACGCAGATGGCCCGCGACGGCAAACTGGACCCGGTGGTTGGTCGCGAGGCCCAAATTAAAAGAGTTATCACCATTCTTAACCGCCGGACTAAAAATAATCCGGTTTTGATTGGCGAGCCGGGGGTTGGTAAAACCGCCATCGTCGAAGGCATCGCTCAACGTATCGTCAAAGAGGAAGTACCCGATAGCCTGCTTGATAAACGCATCATTATGCTGGATTTGGCTGGCATGATTGCCGGCACCAAATACCGCGGTGAGTTTGAAGACCGTCTCAAGAAGGTTATTACCGAGCTGGAAAATGACAAAAACCTAATTATCTTTATTGATGAGCTGCACTTGATTGTTGGCGCTGGCGCCGCCGAGGGCAGCATGGATGCCGGCAATATCCTCAAGCCATCACTGGCCCGCGGTCGCATCCAGATGATCGGCGCCACAACTACCGATGATTACACCCGCTACGTTGAAAAAGACGCCGCCTTAGAGCGACGCTTCCAGCCCATTCAAGTGCCCGAAACAACCTCACCCGAAACGCTGGCTATCTTAAAAGGCTTGAGTTCTTACTACGAAGAATTCCACGGCGTTAAATTCAATGACGAGGTTTTAAGTGATACCGTTCAGTTTGCCCGACGCTACATCGTTGATCGTTTTATGCCGGATAAAGCGATTGACCTTTTAGATGAAACAGCCGCTTATTTACGGGTCAATAAGGGCAAAACTCCGCCGGAGATGCGTTCCTTGCAAAAAGAACTGAAGCTAGTCAACGGTCGGATTGATGAAGCCGTTGATAACGAGGATTATGAAAAAGCTGCCCGCGAAAAACAAAAAGCCAGCCAGCTAAAAGAGCAAATTAAACAGCTGGAAGCGACTCACAAAACCGGCAAACCAATTCCGATAACTTCCGATGATGTGGCCCAAACCGTGGCGCGCATAACCAGCATTCCGGTAGCTAAAGTTATTCGTTCCGAAGCCAAATATCTGATTAATTTAGAAAAAAATCTGGGCCGCTACATTATTGGCCAAGACGAGGCTGTCAAAACGGTAGCCAGCGCCGTGCGGCGTAGCCGCTCTGGTATCTCCAGCGAAAAGCGCCCGATCGGCTCATTTATTTTCATGGGACCAACCGGCGTTGGCAAGACTGAACTAGCCCGGGTGTTAGCCCGCGAATTCTTTGGTTCAGATGAAGCGCTGGTCAAAATTGATATGAGTGAATTTGGCGAGCATCACACTGTTGCACGTTTAGTCGGCGCGCCGCCCGGCTACGTTGGCTATGATGACAGCGGCCAATTAACTGATAAAATCCGCCATCACCCTTATTCGGTAGTGCTGTTTGATGAAATCGAAAAAGCCCATCCGGACGTCTTTAACATGCTGCTGCAAATTCTGGAAGATGGTTCGTTAACTGATGCTAAGGGCCGTAAGATTGATTTTACCAACACGATTGTGATTATGACTTCTAATATTGGAGCGGAGAAGTTGCAAAAAGAAGCTAGCTTTGGCTTTAGCGCGACCGATACAGAAAAACTGGATGAATTGCATAACGCTAACAAGAAAAAAGTTCTGGACGAACTTAAGAGGATGATGCGGCCGGAACTGCTTAACCGGATTGACAAAATTGTAGTGTTTAGGGCTTTGACTAAAAAAGATGCCCTCAAGATTTTAGACATACAGCTTGATGATCTGCGGGCCCGTTTGGTTAAAAAAGGCCTTGGTCTGGAAGTAAGTAAAGATGCCAAAGAATATCTGCTAAAAGAAGGTTATGACGCTAAAAACGGTGCTCGGCCAATGCGCCGGCTGTTACAGGAAACACTGGAAGATTCAATTGCCGCCGGCATGCTGGATGAATCCTACCAAAAAGGCGATGTGGTAACCGTCGGTGCCAAAGCCAAAGAACTAACCTACGCCGCCACCACCGAGTAGCACTCGCCCCTACCTTCCTCAAACGCTTCCTCTACTCGATGTAGCTGTTGTTGGAAACAGGCTTGCTCGAGAACTCCTCACAAACTTGCCACCGGCAGCTTTGTTCGTCAAACAGCTCTCGCACCCAAGGTCGCCTCTTTTCAACAACATCTACTCGGGTCTCGTCAGATGTTTTCGCAAGTTAGGGACTCGCTTTATCTTTAATTCATCTGTTTTCCGGCTAATGCCTGCCGTGTAGTTCCGCCTCAGGCGGATACTACTGCGGCCCGAACCCATTAACTGCGCTTAACAAGAGTAAACCTTTTGTAGGTTGGCAAAGGAGTCGGACCCACCACAAAATTGAAACCAGAGCTTTTAAAAAGACTGACAAGTTCCTTTTTGGTGTGCCGAAACAGACTAACACCAAGCCAACGTTTGGCTAACCAAATTCTAAAAGCATCAGTAGTTATGGTAATTCTACTGCTGCTCACAAAATCTCTGGTAGTTATAAATCCGTCGGCATTTAAAAGACCATGCCAAATAGTGAGTAGTCTTTTTAAAGACTGACGGTCAAAATATTCTAAGAAACCATCGGTTTCTATCCAATCCAAACTGGCTTCCGGCAATAGCTTATTGAGCTCAAGAGCATTGACTCTTCTTATATTTACATCGAACTTGGCAAGCCGTTCTTTTACTAGTTTTTTTACTGCCGTTACTTGTTTTTCACCCAAATCAATGATCCAAATTTTTGCTCGTGGATTTCTGTTTGTTACAAACCTAATAAATTCATTTGCGGTTTGCTCACTGCCAACTCCGCACAGTAAGCACGTAAAATCTTCTTTTTTGAAGCCTGGCTTAAAATTGAGCTTGACTAAATCTTCTGCACCTTTTTTATAGGCCCACCGCAGGTATCGTTTAAAGATTCTGGTTTTTAGCACGGGCCCAAACCTCTGGTAATAGCTCATCGTAGACGTAAGAATATGATCTCATCGAACTTCAGGCACGGCAACATCAAATCAGGCCTGCCCGGTAGTGAACTTGTTCTACTTCTGGGGCTCGCCAGATGCCCGGACCCAAACGCTTCCTCTGTTTTTGAGAGTCCGATTTAGGGAAGATCAATTATCTCCAGTTCAACGTATTCGACTTTATGGCGTTTACCATCATACCAATATTTTATTCTGGCAATCTTACGCTCTCCTTTAGCAGGATCTCCCCCAATTTCATTAGTAAGTTGTACATGTAATTTATTATTCTTAATCTTCCTATTGAGATTTTTAGCAATGTCTTGAGTTAAATTATTCTTACCATAAACTGCTTTTATGATTTTTAATTTTCTATGGCTCTTCTCCCAAACTTTATAAACAAAACCGAGAAGTGCAACGAAAACACCAGCTGCTGCAATCCAATTATTCATAGTTCGAATTATACGCTGGAAGGGAACGAGCGGACAATTAGAGGTAAAATATACTTATGACTAATAAAACCAACCTTGATGCAATCAAAAAGGCAAAAAGCCGAGCAGATTTTTTGGAAAGAATCTTAGACGAGCCTCTCGAAAAGAAAGATAACACCGTACGCTTAATAGGTATATTTGTAGTGTATGAGCAATTCCTTGAATTGAAATTGAAAACGTCTCTCTTAAAAATCTATAGTCATAAATCGGCAGTCACCAGGGAAGGAGTTACTTTAATAGCAGAAAGAAGGTTTGAAAATCTCACGCTCGGTAATCTGAAAGAAGAGTTAAAAGCCATTAAATTCTTCTCGAATGATAATGAGGATTTTATGAAAGATCTCATGGATAAGCTATCTCCTTTTGTTAATCGGAGAAATGATTACATTCACCGTATATTGCAAGGTGAAATAAAGCTCGACGAGAAGAGCTTCAAGGCTCAACTGAAAGAGACAATGAAAGAACTAGCTGACTTGATAGTCTTAGCTGAGAAACTCGAGGATAATATAAATGATCATTTTGACTTGGATGGCTCAATAGTAAAGTTTGCTGATCATGTGATTGAAAGGAAATAGCGTGGGGAGGGGCCAGTGGCATAGTCTACCATAGCCTTGGCGCCCGGGTTTGAAATTGCTCGTGCTTGACATTTTATAAATTAATGGTTAAAATATGAAAAATGAGAGAAGTTTTACCAGGTATACGAAATAGAACTTTGGCAATAGGAGCGCTAGGAACAGTAGCAGCATCAGTTGTTGGTTTCTGGTCTGCTTATACTTTTGGAGGCAGGACAGAGATTGTGCGAGTTCCATTCTCTTCTCCTGGAATTTGTTTAATACCAATAGCTGGACAGATGGACGAAATAAGACGGGAAAGCCGGGAGTCCACTACGCCTATTTGTGACGAAAAACCTTTGCAGCCGGCAGTAATACGAATACCAAAAGAGCTTTTGACACCTACGAAAATACCTCTACTTATAACTAAGTAGATAAAACTTTGTTTACTTTGGAAAGGGAATAGCCTGTCCGCCGCTTGACATTACGTACTAATTAAATGTACAATTAGTTTGTACATAAGGAGGAATGAAAAAATGGGAACAAAAACAATTAGCGCTAGCAAATTACGTAATAATTTAGCTGATGCTTTGGATTCAATATCAGATGATGAAGTATTGATTGTGACTCGTCGCGGTAAAAAAGAGCGAGCTATTGTTGATTTGGATAAACTGGAGGATTTGCTCGCAGCAAGTGATCCTAAGTACCTAGAATCCATTGCTGAAGCGCGAGAACAAATTAAAAAGGGTGAGGTCTATAGCTTCGAAGAAGTTTTCGGGAATCTCTAAATGTCAGCCTCGCGAAGCTACAGCTACAAGATTACCAAGACAGCCAAACAAGATATAAATCGCCTTTCGACGGTGGTTCGTAGTAGAATCGGCAAGAAACTGGAGTATTTTATTGAGCATGACGACCCTTTGCAATTTGCAGAAAAATTGACTAAGCATAAAGCTGGTGATTATCGTTTTCGAATTGGCGATTACAGAGTTATTTTGATTGTCGAAGGTAAAACGATCTATATCGTGAGAGTTCAACATAGACGCGAAGTTTATAGGAAATAAGTCCAAATTAGTTGCGGGGAGGGGCGGAGGGAATAGACTTTGTCCGCAAAGCCTTGGCGAAGGTGGGAGCCCGCCGGGTTTGAAATTGCTCGTGCTTGTTTGATTTAATAATTAGTGGTGTAATTCGCGGATGCCATATATTGGAGAAACTGGAATTGATTCAACTACGGAAGGAGAACTTCTTCAGGAATGGGTTAAACATTTAAGAAATAGATTATCCTTCTTTTACGATTCATCTAACCCGGTAGTACAGCAAATTTCTCCTAAATTCCTTAGCGAACATATGAGGGCATATGAACAGGAAATCGCCGCACATAGAAGCAGGCGATATAGGAAATATGTCTGTAGAAGCTCTAACGGCAAGGGTAATTTCTTTTCGAAACGCTCAAATAGAAATCCAATTAGGGGAAGGGGAATAGACTTTGTCCGCCCAATTGGCGGTGTCCGCCGGGTTCAGTAATCTTTGTAGGTTTTTTCGTCGCGTTTGTTGATCATGCTTACGATGTTTTGCCGTGCTTCTTTTGCGAAAATGATTCTGTAATTTCCGACACGAACTCTATAAACATTGCTTGTTCCCTTAATCTTCTTTGAGTCTAAACCTTCTAACCGATTATTAACTATCTGCTCAACAACACGTTCAACTTGAGACCTTTGTTTGAGAGGGATTTTAAGAAGGTTTTTGTTTATCTTGTCCATTGAGGTGTTTTAGGCGTTCCAGAAGTTCTTCTGCAGGCATTCCACCCCCTGGCAAATCTCGAAAATCGACAACCGTTTCCCAATTACCTTCATCACCCCATTCGTCAACCACTCGCTGGCCTTTTAGGCGACGAACAATCGATTCACGAATAAAATCACTGCGGCTGGCATATTCACTCTTGGCAGCTTTGTCGATTGCCTCTAGTAGCTCATCTGGCAACGTAATGTTTATGGCTTTAGAATTGTTACTCATACATAAATCATACACTTTATGTAGCCACAATGTCAAGAAATATACGCGGGGAGGGGCGGAGGGAATAGACTTTGTCCGCCGAATTGGCGGAGCCCGCCAGATTTATTTAGGCTACTTCTTCAAAAACTCTTCGGAAATCTTCTTGGGTCAAAGGTGGTAATATTGCAGTCCAGGCAATTATCTCTGCAGCTGCTTCTTTAAACCTTGCCTCACTCTCGGGCGTTAGAAGGTAATCACTTCCTAAAGGAAATGATGGGTATTCGGCATGGGCTTGTGTATCGACAAGAATCATCCGCCCGCGGTCTGGATCGTCTGGTCCTAAATCCCACCATCGACCTGCCGGCACAATCCAATCGATTGATCCAAACTCTTCGGCAAGCCATCCCATATAATGAAATAATAACACAAATCAAATCTAGGTTAGGTTGACTCTTAACGATAATTAAAATCTCTAATTGCTATACTGATATTTAATGTCAGGCTATTTCAAGCGATTAATTAAACTATTGGCGGTCGCGGCTATATTGGCGATACCGCTAGTTGTTTATTGGCAGCGGCAGGCGATTTTAGATTGGTGGCGGCTACGCGGCTATAATCCACCGCCAGCTATCAGTAGTTTGACGACCGATACCCAAATGACCGATCAGGCCAAACACATCTTTTATGTCAATCGGCCGCAGCTAATTGATAAAGTTGAAGACTTTCGTGCTCAATGCACCATCAGCGAAAAGACCATTGTGCTGGGCTGTTATCAGCCCATTCAACAGGGCGTATATGTTTATAGCGTCAAAGATGAAAGATTATCTGGTATTGCTCAAGTTACAGCTGCTCACGAGATGCTGCACGCCGCCTACGATCGTCTAAGTGTCAAAGACAAAGCCTACATTAATGCCCAGATAGAAGATTATTACAAAAATCAGCTTAATGATGAACGGATCAAAAAAAACATTAATTTATACAAACAGACCGAACCGGATGAGCTGATTAACGAAATGCATTCTATTTTCGCCACCGAAATCGCCAGCCTGCCACAGCCGCTGGAGACGTATTACCAACGCTATTTCAAGGACCGACAGGCAGTGGTCGGTTTTTCGACACGTTACGAAGGGGAGTTTAGCGGTCGTAGGGATAAGCTCGATGCACTCAACGCCCAGCTTAATGATTTAAAACCAATACTTAATTCAAGAATCGCAGAACTAAATGCACTTGGTGCTCAAATTGATGAAGAAAGTCGGCGCCTTGATTCGTTAAAGAGTAATGGTCAAACAGCTGAATATAATGCTGGTGTACCTGCCTTTAATGCGATGGTTGAAAGATATCGACCCCTCTTTTCGCAATACAAGAGAGTCGAGAATCAATTTAATAGCATTGTCAACGAATTTAATAATTTAAAGGGCGAACTGGATGTTCTATTCGAGGCGATTGATACACGTACTGAAGCTGTACAGCCTCGCTGATACAAATTTTGTTAAACTATCTAGATGATGAAAAAACTGGGAGTTCGGTACGTCTGCAGTGTTTGTGGCAATGTCACTTCTACTTGGACTGGCCGCTGTTCTAACTGCGGTGAATGGAATAGTTTAGAAGAACAAGTATCAACTAGCGAAACGGCAGCCAAAACCGGCGGTGATATGCTCAAAGCTGTTTCGGTAGCCGAAGCGGCGGCCACTAAAGTGCCGAGACTTGGCAGCGGTATAGCTGATGTAGATGCCGTTTTAGGCGGCGGTTTGGTAGCCGGCAGCGTTGTCTTGTTAGCTGGCCCGCCGGGGGTTGGCAAAAGCACACTGCTGCTGCAAGTCGCCCATAATGTAGCTGCCAAAAATAAGGTTCTTTATGTCAGCGGTGAAGAGTCGGCCCGTCAAGTGGCTATGCGGGCCGAACGCCTAGGCGTCACGGCAAAAAATTTGCAACTGGCTATCTCGACAGTCGCCAATGACGTAGCTACCACCATCAGCCGAGGTAATTTTAATGCGGTGATAATTGATTCAATTCAGACCATGGCGGTCAACGAAATTAGCAGCTCGGCCGGCACAGTTAGCCAGATAACAAATGCCACACGGCTGATTGGCGCGGCCGCCAAAACCGCTAATACGGCCCTAATTTTGGTCGGCCATGTTACCAAAGAAGGCTCGATTGCCGGCCCAAAAGTGCTGGAACACATGGTTGATACCGTACTGCAGCTGGAAGGCGAAACTTATGGTGGCTTTAAACTATTGCGGGCTACTAAAAACCGATACGGGGCTACCACCGAGACGGCCATTTTAGAGATGGCCGAAAAAGGCCTGATGCCGGTAGCTAATCCATCGGCCGCTCTACTAGCCGAGCGGCAGGTGACTGACGGTTCTGTCGTCCATGCCGCCATGGAAGGCAGCCGGCCGTTGCTGGTTGAAATTCAGGCGCTGGTCAACCCAACCAGCTATGGCTACCCTAAACGAACAGCCAGCGGCATTGATCTTAATCGGGTTAACCTGCTGATTGCGATGCTGGAACGCCGAACCAAACTCAAACTGACCGACAAAGACGTTTATGTCAATGTGGTAGGCGGCATTCGATTAAGCGAACCGGCCGCCGATTTGGCGGTTTGTATGGCGATTGGCAGTGCCGCCAAAGGTTTACAACTTAAGAAAAACGCCGTGGTTTTTGGCGAAGTCGGCCTATCCGGCGAAGTCCGCCACGTTAGCTATCTTGAAAAACGAATTGCCGAAGCTAAAAAACTGGGCTTTAAGGCGGCGATCGGCCCGCGCGTGCTTTCCGGTAAAAAACCGCCACTGCTGCAGTCAGTTACAGACGTGCGCTCCGCCCTAAATTCATATCTTGAAAAAGATTAGCTGACGGTAGTATCGGCCGAGCTGCCATTGCCATCTGTCACTCTAACTGGCGTACCATCCGGCGCCGCCGCGACTGAAACTTCGCAGTCATTGCCATTTGATGAACATAAAACTGTGCTAGTGTCGGTTCTAGTTACTGTATAAGGCGCCGCGCCGCCGGACCATTTAAACTTGGTTTGGCCACCGTCGGCTTTGGCCGAGTCAAAGGTCAGGCCTTGGCTGGCATTAAGCGTACCGCTATCCGAAGCTTCATAAAGCACACTATCGATTACTTGAACAGTTGCCGAATGTACACCACCGGAACCGGTCCAGTCATATGAACGGGTGGCTGGCGAATCGCTTAAATCGTTGTAGGACTTGACTACATTACCATCGACAATGAAATTTATAGTGCCAGGAAATTGTGGGTATTTGGCGTCAGCGAACGGGTGGGTGCCAGCGGTGGCTGCCGCGGTCAGCGTATTACCGCTTATTGTCAGAGTTATGGCTGGTAAAACATCGGAGCAGGAATGGACATCGTCTTGTTGGCTGGCATTCCCCGAGGCGGCTGCCAATGAGCCATAAAAAGTGTCAACCGAGAATTTCTCGGCATTGGTATTACCAGAAGTATTTTGCTTAGCTAGCGGTGGTGTACAGCTAGTAGCTTTTTTGTTAGATACCTTATCAATTATTGCTGTACCGCCAGAACTGGCATCTCGTCCTTTATACCAAGAGGGGAAAATATCAGTACTGGGGCTTGGTTCAACCGAGCCAACGCCAACATGAGTGGTTACCACAAAGGCTGGCAGCTTTTGGATACCCGGCGGTTGGCTCCAATTGACTGGTTTAATGTTCTTGTGAACGGCATTCATCCAGCCAGTCAAAATTGGCTGGGTCATATTTTCCATAAAGCCGCTCATGGCTTTTTGTCGAGTGTGATAGCCGACCCAAACACCGGCCGCGTATTTGGTGGAGAAGCCCATCATCAGTCCATCTTTAGCGTCGTTAGTGGTGCCGGTTTTGATACCGAAATTCCAGCCGTTGTAACGCTGTGGTTTAGGACGGCCGCCAGACAGATAACTGGCGTTCGGATCAGATACCATATCGGTGACAATATAAGCTGTTTCCGGCCGAATAACCTGCTTGCGGTCTGGTTCTTTAGTTGGCTGCTGCCACTTATACAAGCTTTTATCGGCCGAATCTTTGACTTCCAAGATATAAGTTTGCTTAAGGTAAACGCCTAGACGCGAAAGTGTCGCAAAGCCGTTAACGTGCTCATCTAAGTGCAGGAAGGCGCCGTCGCCGATTGCCGACGCGCCATAACACTGGGTAGTCTTAGTCAAAGCCGTATCGGCGTAACATTTGTAGCCGCTGCGCAGCCCCATGGCTTCAGCCGTAGCAATGGTTTTATCGACGCCGGTAATTAGCATGGCTTTGACTGCTGGGATATTGCGCGAGCCGGCAAGGGCGTAGCGCAAAGTTTCTGGGCCAGGCGAGCGAAAATCGTAATTTTGCAGACAATTTCCGCCAGAGCGGGGATGGGCTTTGTTAGTACATGGATAACCGGGCAGTGGCCCAACGATGTCGTATAAAACCGAGCCGGCACCGGCATTACCATTTTCGATTAGGGCCGTATAATCATATGGCTTAAAGCTGGAGCCGGGTGGAATCGGCGTCTGGGCATAGTTAATTTGGCCATATTCAGGGTTGGCAAAATCGGTGCCACCAACTAGTGCCACCATTTGACCAGTTTGCACGTCTTCGGCCACAAAAGCGGCCACATCTCCGCCTTGACGTCTGACCTGTGCCAAACCCTTATTAACTTGATTTTCGGCCTCGGCCTGCAAACCTAGATCAAGCGTGGTGATAACTTTCCAGCCGCCAATCCTAGCTTTAGTTGAGGAACCGCTAGGTGCAAACCGGGCAGTTAGTTCATTCTTGGCCGCCAAAACAAAGTAGGGGTTTTTAATGCCAGCGTATTTAGTTTGCTGCGGCTGAACAGTAGCTAAAATATCAAATTTCTTGGCTTCTTCGGCTTGCTCTTTCTTGAGTTTGCCGATTTCAACCATCGAATCAAGCACGTAGCTATAGCGGCTAATAAAGGCCTCGCGGTCAAAGAATTCTTTATTGTATGGCGAATAAATCGACGGTGATTTAGGAATGGCCGCCAGCATGGCCGACTCCGGCAAGGTTAAATCTTTGGCCGACTTATGAAAATAATCACCGGCGGCCGCCTGAACGCCATAGTCAACGCTGCCATACGGGGCGGCATTGAGATATCCAGTTAAAATATCGTCTTTGGTATAAGTACGTTCTAGTTCAACGGCCAGGATAATTTCTTTAATTTTATTGGTGACAGTTCGTTGTTCGCTCCAACCTCGGTCTAGCTTAACCAACTGTTGAGTTATGGTTGAGCCGCCTTGCTTGGCGCCGCGGCTGAAAATGTCGTTAAAGGCCGCTCTAACAATGCCTTTTAAGTCAAAGCCACGGTGTTTATAAAAGTCGCGGTCCTCGATAGCAACTGTGGCGTCCTTGATGTACTGCGAGATTTCGCTGCCCTCAACCGGCACCCGTTTAACGGCATCGTAATCTTCCCATAACAAGGTCTTACCGGTGCGGTCATAGTAACTAATACTGCCACCCAGAGCGCTGCCGGATATATCTTTAATGTTGGGTAAATCTTTACGAAAATAGGCAAACACCGCCATGGTCAGCACAAACATTACGACAATCGTTACGCCGACAATTTTCAGGGCCATAATGGCGCCGTCGCGGCTAAACCAATATGCCGCTAGTCGCTTGGGATGAAGCCGCCAAATAAAGCGCTTGAAGCGCGACTTTGGTAAACCTCTCATCCGTTCAATTTTGCGGCGGGATTTTAAGTCGCGTCTGTTTAGCCACCTCTCGCCGAGTGTTCGATGGACTTTAAGTACTCGGCCGCTGCGGGTTTTGATTATGTTTCTACTTCTGCGCCTCGCTCGCTTTAACTTAGCTCTCCTAAGCGGATTTATCATATAGTGACAATAATTATAACAAAACCGCTATGTCGGTATACTATACTTACAAGAGTTAAGGTGAAAATGATATGATGAAGTTAAGTGATGATTTAACCTACCGTGGCCTGATTAAGAACAAAACTTTTAGTAAAACCGAGTGGCTGGATAAACCACAAACCTTTTACCACGGCTATGATGCCTCAACCGACAGCTTAACTATTGGCAACCTAGCCGCACTATTGATGGATAGGCGATTAATTGACGCTGGCTGGCAGGCCGTCATCGTTATGGGCGGCGGTACGTCACTAGTCGGGGACCCCGGCGGTAAGACCGAGGAACGGCAATTGAAAAATCGTGAAGAGATCAAACAAAACATCTCGGCTGTTCGTAAGCAGGTGACCCAGCTCTTCGCCGGCGAAAATTACACCATGGTAGACAACCATGATTGGCTAGCTGATCTAAAATACCTTGATTTCTTACGAGACGTCGGCAAGCATTTTTCAATGACCGAGTTGATGGGCCGGGAATTCGTGACCGAACGGATGGGTGAACATGGTTCGGGCATCTCATATGCCGAGTTTAGCTACTCGCTGGTTCAAGGCTATGATTATTGGCACTTATTTAAAAACCACGACGTGGTTTTGCAAGTTGGCGGCTCGGATCAGTGGGCTAACATGCTTTCCGGTGTCAGTTTGGTGCGTAAAAAGGAAGGCCAGGAGGTTCAGGCTTTATCGATGCCGCTGGTTGTCAGTAAACAAACCGGAATTAAATTTGGCAAAAGTGAGGCCGGGGCAGTTTGGCTTGATCCAGCCAAAACTTCGCCAACCCAGTTTTATCAGTTTTGGATAAACACCGATGACAGGGATGTTGAGGATTATTTAAAAATCTTTACCTTTCTATCTAAGGACGAGATAGGGCAGGTGATGACCGACCATACCAAAGATACTTCTAAACGATTGGCCCAAACCAGATTAGCTAAAGCTGTGACCGAGCTGGTTCATGGCAGCGGTGGGGGAGATCTATCGCAGCAGGTTACAAAATACTTAACAAGTCAAGTATCTCTTGATAAAGCAAGCCCGGCCGAAATCGGCCAAATCAGACAAGAAATACCCAATCTCAAAGTCAAGGCCGGCATGTCATTAATTGACATTCTTGTTAAGACTGGACTGGCGGTTTCTAAAACTGAAGCCCGCCGTCTGCTAGCTAGTGGCGCCATCTACGTAAACGGCCAAGCGGTTGATCGAGAACTGTTAGCGGCGGCTGATTTTGTTGGCGGTAAGGCACTAATCCGCCGCGGCAAGGCTTATAAAGATTCGGCTCTTATTGAATTACCTTAACCAATTTTACCGTCTGTAACATAGGTATATAATCCAGGTGTAATTAGGAGGTCATATGAGTGAAACTGCTCCTCATATAATGAACGCGCCAGAGTATAGTAAGTACATCCTTGGTTTAGCGGGAAGTGAAGATATAGTTAAGGCAGTCGAGTGCGCAAACTCATGGGTATGGTCAGCGTCTTCGCAGACAAGTCATCGGAAAGTGTTTGAAGAAACGTTTTTGACAGGGCTACAAAAGGCGCAAGGTATAGACCCATGGAGCTTTGAACCTGAAACTGACCAGCCACTCCGTTACAGCTTCGAAACTGTCATGCGGGCAGCCGACCTTATTTCTAGGTTTTGGAATATAGCCCCTGTCTTCAAGAATTGGCAGGAAGAGGGAACTTATGTTGATGGCCGGGGCGAGACCTACGACCCTAAACGGAATGCAGTTTTCTGGAAGCCTACCTGTGAATGGATAAATCGTGATACTCGAGACCCAATAAAACTAGCAGCGTAATATAAACTACATAGTTGATAGACTAGAATAAGTGGATCTATCAACATCTATTTCCGAGTTAAAGGGAGTTGGCGTCGAGACTGCCAAAATGCTCGATAGCCTTGGTATTAGAACATCGGCCGATCTTATTAATAACTTTCCGCGGCGCTATGATGATTATTCACAAGTTTTGCCGATTGCCAAGCTCAAGCCCGGCCAAGTTACTATCGAGGCCAAGATCAGCCAAGCTAAAGGCCGCTACGTTCGGCGCGGACTTCATATTACCGAAGCCATCGCTACTGATAGTTCAGCCAGCGTTCGGCTAGTTTGGTTCAATCAACCATACCGGGCTGCTGCTATAAAAGCCGATCAAGCCTATTTTATTGCTGGTGATTACGGGCTGCACCGCGGCCGATTTACCATTAATAATCCATCAGTTGAGCAAGTTAGTAACTTCCCAATTAATACCGCCCGGATTATTCCAATCTATCATGAGGCCAAGGGCCTAAAGTCATTCACTACTCGCAAACTAATTCGCGAGGTTTTGAGCCAAACTAAACAATTGCCCGAACATTTGCCAGGCTGGCTTCTGGTCGAACATAAACTGATGCCGTTTCATAAAGCTGTACTAGAAGTTCACTTTCCATCTTCGTCACCGGTTTTGGATAAGGCCCGCCGCCGCCTAGCCTTTGAGGAAATCTTCGAGCTAACGCTAGCGGCCCTACTTAACAAATATGAACTTTATAAAGAAAAATCGCTGGCTATCCCGTTTAAGGAAAGTTTAGCTAAAAGTTTTGTCGCTAAACTGCCATTTAAGCTAACCGACGCCCAGCGTAAAGCTACTTGGCGGATTTATCAGGATATGGTTAAAACCCAGCCGATGAACCGTTTGCTAGAAGGGGATGTTGGCTCTGGCAAAACGGTGGTTGCCGCTATGGCCGCTCTAATGGCCATGGAGGAGCAATTCCAGGTGGCGCTGATGGCGCCGACCGAAATTCTAGCCCGCCAGCACGCCGAGACTTTATACAACTTGCTGGCCAGTGTTGGCTACGGCCATCATGTGGCACTGTTGATCGGTTCACTAAAGCCAAAGGCTAAAGACCAAGTTCAAGCTAAAATTCGTGCCGGCGAAGTCAAATTTATGATCGGCACCCACGCTTTGATCGCCGAAAAATTAGACATGCATAAACTGGGTTTGATCATTGTCGATGAGCAGCATCGATTCGGTGTCGAGCAGCGTAAAAAACTGCAGGCCAAGGCCGGCCATATGCCCCATGTACTGCACCTGAGTGCCACACCGATTCCTCGGAGTCTAGCGCTGACACTGTACGGCGAACTGGATATTTCAATTCTCGACGAATTACCGCCCGGCCGGTTAGTCGTCAAAACCAAGCTTTGCTCGCCTAATTCACGCGCCGGTTTGTATGAGCGGCTCGATAAGCTGCTTGAGTCTGGCCGACAGATGTTCGTTGTCTGCCCACTTATCAAAGAAGCAGATTTCAAGAAAGGACTATCGGCTGAGGCGGTTTTCGAGAAACTGTCCAACCATGATTTCAAACATCGGAGTGTAGCGCTGCTGCATGGCCGAATGAAGGCGGCCGATAAAGAAAAAGTCATGCAAGACTTTATCAAAAAGAAGTACGACATTTTAGTCAGCACCACAGTTATAGAAGTTGGTGTCGATGTGCCCAACGCCACTATTATGTTAATCGAGGGAGCCGAGCGCTTTGGTCTGGCTCAGCTTCATCAGCTGCGCGGCCGTGTCGGCCGGAGTGCCCATCAAAGCTACTGCTTTATAATGTTGTCAGATTCCCGAGCACCATCTCAGCGCTTGAGGGCACTCGAAACACTCACTGACGGTTTCAAACTGGCCGAGATCGATCTTAGGCAGCGCGGCCCGGGGGCCATTTATGGCACCCTTCAACATGGCGCCCTAGATTTGAGAGTAGCTAATTTATCAGATACCAAACTGATTGCCGCCGCCCGCAATGCCGCTCAAAAATTCATCGAAGCCGGCGAAGACATCAAAAAATACAAGCATCTGGCTTATAGAGTCAAACAACTCCGAGCCATTACCAACTTAAACTAATTCGTAGAAATGAAGTTAATCTATCATAATAAAAACAATGACTGAAGTTGTGCGGTTTTGCGCTGGCTGTCCCAGAGCACCAAAAGGGGT
>Ga0155636_125_pt2 | contig 59265 bp, 66 predicted proteins | sample RifCSPhighO2_12_FD_107293 | JGI IMG/M metagenome (GOLD analysis project Ga0155636, IMG submission 107293) | Candidatus Saccharibacteria bacterium RIFCSPHIGHO2_12_FULL_47_16b | reverse complement strand
GGTCTAACCTCCATGAAATTTTCAGCCTATTTTATCGTTTCGGCGGTTGCTCTGGTGCCGCATGCTCTCATTTGGTACTACTTCTCGCTCCGGGCCGACGATCCTGTTTCATTTATTGCTTTGACGGCTTTAATAACCTTTTTGCTTTCAATGGTTTTTATTTTCTTCGCCTGGGTTGGTATAAAAATGAGAGCTAGGAAAAGTTGATATGGCTAGAAGCGTTAACCCTTTCAGGTGGCCACTAAATAGAGAGGTGCAAACATCGCAAGATCAAAATCGCTTTATATTGCAGACTGTCCAGCCGGCCTTGGCGGGATTGATGGACGGCTCGGTCTCGACGCTGGCACCGATTTTTGCGGCCGCCTTTGCCACCCGCAATCCACATATAGCCTTTTTGGTCGGCCTGTCAGCGGCCATCGGCGCGGCCATTAGTATGGCCTTTGCCGAAGGTTTAAGTGATGATGGCCGGCTGACCGGTCGTGGCCATCCTTTCCGGCGGGGCGTCATCATCGGCCTGATGACTTTTCTGGGTGGCATCTTCCACACAGTGCCGTTTTTGATGTCAGATCTTGATGTGGCACTAATCATTGCTTATTTGGTTGTCGGCATTGAACTAATCACCATTGCCTACATCCGCTATCGCTACTTCCAAATGCGCTTTTGGTTGTCGGTTTTACAAGTGATTGTGGGAGGCGGTTTAGTCTTTCTAGCTGGCATATTGATCGGCGCCGCCTAAACTCCATAATTTCTGTATGTATCTTGCGTGTCCATAAATTCAACATATGTCGTAATTGTGGACACGGTCTAAATAGAATAAGCGGTTTGTATCTTAAATTTGGTATCCATATTTTTAACCCCAGCACCAATATCTTGATATTTCGAAATAGAATTATTCATTCTTTTCTCCATTCAGGATTTGGTGCGGGGCAGGCATATGTTATTTTTGTGGACATCCTAGGCGGAAACTAATTGCAAAACTGCCAGCGCCACAACTGGCACCGTCATGTCATCAAGACCGAACAGGCTAAAATTGTCCAAGGCTGTTAGGATCGGTGGCAGAAACAGTAAGATAATCCCATAATCCGTAAATCTGATACTATCGCTCACAAATAACAGTCCTATGCCTAAGATACTTAGGGCTGATAGCCAAAAGGTCATGGTGCCAATGATCGTCTTAGTGTAGCCAAAAACTTGGTAGCGAAAGTGACTACCATAACGTTCGCCAATAACTGCCGCCAGGCCGTCAGCAATGGCCATATTTAAGACCGCCAGCGCAAAAAATAATTTGTTAGTGGTCAGTAAAGCGCATAAGCCAATGCCGATTGGGAAGAAATATTCGCCGTATGTCCGACGCATGATACCAGCCTTATCGTGGACAAAAGTATGTATCTGATTTATCACCCTGCCAGCTAGTAAAATCAAACATAGAACTTGAATCTGCCGCCAGCTTAGTAACCATGGCCAAAAGGCCGCAAACGTGCCGACCGATATATGGACAAACTTGCGATTGTATTCGCCTTTTAAAATTTTTGCCCGCCATAAAATTTCATCAACTACGACTATTGCTAAAATTCCAAGTACGACTAATGCAAACGCAAGCATTACCGATATTGTATCCTACTCTGTTAAAATCAGATGAAAGCGGGGATTGGCGCAGCCCGGTAGCGCGCACCGTTCGGGACGGTGAGGTCGGCGGTTCAAATCCGCCATCCCCGACCATTTATCAAGGTTCGATTAATTTACGATAAACGGACATGTCATTAAACATATTCGGACAGCTTGTGGAGCCAATTCATGGTGCCGGCTCGATTGTCAAGCAATCAACTAAAACACTCGTCAAAGACCCGCACATAATTCTTTACCCTTACCTGGCGGTAATTTTCATATTGCTAACTTCACCGCTGGTAAGTGCTCTTGTGCTCTCGCTGTGGCGTAATGTCGGACAGCCGCAAATTATCGGCCAGGTTGTTCAGGCAGCTCCAAGTACTTTTCTGCCTCGACTTGGTTTGGTTACTTTCTCTGTCTTCTATACATTATTTATTACATCACTTTTTATTTGTGCTGTTTCGGCCAGCACGCTGGCTAGGCTGGAAGGCAGATCAGTACCACTCTTTTATGGAGTGAGCTTCGTGGTTCGCCATTTTTTCAGAGTCGCTAAATTCGCCGTTTTGGCTATTTTCTTTTTTCCGTTAGGCTTAATTGCTCAGCGCCATCGGTTTAAAACTATTCACGGTGGGCTCGAAGCCATTGCCAGTTCTTTTTCATTGAGTATGGCCCAAATTGCACCGGCTATTATTGAGGGGCATAGTGGTGTCATCAGCACCGTTAAGCACTCGCTCGACACTCTTGGCCATTTTTGGAAGGAAAGTATCGTGATCCGACTGGGCACACTTGCCGGCATACTTTTTTTGGGTTCATTAAGTTTTTTACCAAAACTGGTTGAGAATTACTGGTTTGATGGCCCAACCGCCCAGGCCGTTGGCTGGATAGTTACAATACTGCTTGGCGTTTCCAGCTACGTTGTATTACGAGTTATTAGCACTGTCTTTACTACTACTCTCTACCACCGCGCCAAACAACAAAATAAATAATCTTACAGCTTAGCGAGTGGTGAGCTTACCCACGCACCAGAAAGCCTCGAACTTTAGTTCAGGTATCAGTGCTAATTCTGGCTTTCGGTGCGGGGTTCCGCGCTCCGAAATCCGCCAAGCTGAAGTAACGGACTTGAGTCCGTGGAGCGCTTCACTTGACTTGGGCTCTTACTAAGAAAATGAAGCCAGTGCTCAAAATCGCCCAAAGCCAGCCGGCTGCAGTGCCGAAGCCAATAACAATAATTGGCACAAAAGTACCGCTCAAAGACAAGCCAAAAAATAAAATTTGATCTTTGATAATTTTGGTCTGGCCGCTTGGCGTCTGCCAATCGGGATAAATCCGGACAACTTCTTTCCTAACCACTCGACCTAAATAGACGCGGTAGCCGATAAACAAAAGCGCCAAAGCCGCCACCGTTGATATTACAAATAAAACGACAGCACTTGCGAAATCGAAATTAAAGACTTTATCCAACCACAAAACTAAAACCGTGCCCAGAGCGCCGGCCGCCACATCGGCTAAGGCATTTTCAACATCCTCAACAATGCCAATATAGGCTTCCCAAAGTTCGTACACAAAATAAACAAGAATAGCTAATGATAAAAATACGGCCGACCGCCAGCCACTCATTACGCCAAGCCAGCCGCCGGCAATTCCGGTAGCGACATGAGCTATAATCCAGGCATCAGCCAGACGACCATGGCCGTAACGCCAAAGAATCCACTTCTCGGCCGGTATCTCAAACCTAATTTTTGTTTTTAGCATAAGCCCATACTAACATTAGTTTCTAAGGATCAACTTTGAATGGTGCTATGAATTAGCCAACAAAAAATAGTTATTTAAGCCTGGAGCCCAAAACCGGTGTTAACTACGAGGACTTTTTCTTCCGGTCGGACCAAGCCACGTTGAAAATGATTAATGTAAAGTGCTAGCCCGGCTGCGCCTGATGGTTCAGCCGGTATACCGTAGGCGTTTAATAGGCCGTAGGCACTGACTATGTCCGGTTCTGGAACTTTAACGATTGAAGAGCTATCGCCACCTAAGGCTAAACGCGTCGTTGTTGATGTGTCCTCATTGGTATAGAGAGCGAAAGGCCGGCATGGTGCAAATAACTTATCGGCAATAGTGCTGGCTTCTGCAGGTTCAGCGCCAAAAATATCAATCGTCACCACATCAGCAATTGGCACCTTAAGTCGAGGGTCGCGCCGGCCTTCAACTTCGTTACGGACCGACCTGACCTGCCATGTCAGGTAATTTTCCATCAGTCTACCTGAACCATATGGTAAATAAATTCGGTTGGGGCTTAAATTAAACGCTTCGTGAACATGCCAATCATAAAAAACTGACCATGGTTCAATCGGCTTAATAGAAGTTATATCGATGCCGCCGGGATTATTAGTTGATAATCTTATTGTTTCTGGGTCTAGCGGCTGTGATAAATCGGCTGAATAAATATCGGCCCGCAATTCTAAAAGCTTTTCTAATACCCGGGTATTAGTTTTATTACCGATCAGTAATTTTGGCGGCGGTAAATCATAAACTTCGAAGCAATTAGCCAAAGCTCGACCTTCGTTACCGGCAGTAATGACCGAGAACCGAGGTACTGGAATGGTTTCCAGCTCTTTTTTAGTCAGTAAACCGGCGCGGATTTTAGTCATCAGGCTGATCGCAAAATCTCGATAGACGGTGGCGATTTCCCAAGCAGCCCGGTCCTTAATAGTGCCTGTTGGGTTACTCATTCTATCAGCCTCATTCTTTACAAATACCCGGCCAAGGCCTTCAGTCGAAAGATCGAGTTCTATAACTGGCGTGGGCCGCCATTCTGGCAATTCTGGGTCATCAGAGAAGACGGGTATGTTTTCAGACCAGCGTCGCACCATCTCGTAATCAAGACATTGAGGGTACGGGATTTCTTTGAGGATTTGCCGATCGCAATTTAATAAGGCTGGACTTTCCCATCCATTGCTATTTGACATAAAGATGATTTTATCATCTTTTTGGATAAAAATCAATACCTTAGCAGGGTGGTCGGGGAGACAGGATTTGAACCTGCGACCCCCGCGTCCCAAACGCGGTGCGCTACCAGACTGCGCTACTCCCCGGGCAGATTAATTATACCTAAGCTAATACCTTTTGTTTGATGATTTCGATTAGCTTTGGAAAGCGCTTATATTTAGGGTCGATGTGGGAAGAAAAGTGTTGTTGACCCGGCAGTAAAATGAACTCGGCTTGGAGTTGTTCTGCTATCCATTTCGCTCCATCAAGCGGACAATAAGGGTCATTATCGGAATGAACAACGATAAATTTTTCGGCTTTATTTTTAATCTTCTCAAAATCGAATTTAACATCTACTCCTAGCAAATCTTCCCTGCCGAGATTACCGCGAAAAGTACCAACTAAAATAGCCGTGCTGACTTTGACGTTTTTGGGCAAAGTCTGAAGTAGCCCTAAAATAGCCACCGAGCCTGACGAGTGACCAACTATCAAATTGTCACCAAAGTCCCAGTTACTGCCAAGCAGAAACTTATTGTAGCGCTCGATGTTTGGCGCGTCGGCGCCCGGCAGGTCAGGGACATAAACTTCATAGCCAAGTTTCTCAAGTTCGAGTTTAACGTACGGGAACCAGCCGTTCTGGCTAGAAGAACCGGTGCCGTGAAGAATAAGTGCTTTCATAATTCGAACTCATAAACTGTGGCATTGGACATTCTATCTAGAATATACATATGATTCAGCGGTAGATTTTGGTGCATAACTCTTAAGACACGGCTGATACCCCCGTGACTAACTAACACTATTTTGGTCTCCGGCCTTTTTTTAAGCCAATCAAGCCCTTTAACAGTACGATCGTACATTGATTCAGCGGTCTCGGCACTTTTATGCAAAGTGTTAGCCCTAGCAGCTTCAAGGTACTCATCATTGGATTTATTTGAATGAATACCATAAGCCCGTTCAATAAAATCATCCCTAATGACGATTTCAGACAAGTCATAGCCGACGATCTGAGCAATTATTTTGGCAGTTTCGTGGGCTCGAATTAAAGATGAACTGACGATTAGTTCAACATTTTTGTTTTTTAAATCGTGCCCGGCTTGTTTGGCTTGTTCTCGTCCACCCGCGGTCAAGGGCGAGTTCAGCTCCTTACCGGCGGCTAATCCGGTGGCGTTGGCTTCACTTTCACCGTGCCGGACAAAGTAAATTGTTTTCATCTTTCTAATAATACAAGTAGCCTGAACTTGGATGAAGCGCAATAGCTATTACTATTACTAAAGGAGCCATCAAAATCTGAGGGACTTGAGCTAACCGAGGGAGAGGCTAGTGAAACAAAAGGTGAATCGAGCACAAGCTCTGCTCTGCGCGCAGATTCCCTTTTGGCAAGCGAAGACTCGACCATCGCTTTAGCGAACCGTCCCGAAGATTTTTCGGTGGCGAGCGCTACTTGGCGTATTCGATGGCTCGGGTTTCGCGAATGACGTTAACTTTGATGGTTCCCGGATACTGCAAAGTAGACTCAATTTTGTTGGCAATATCACGAGCTAATCTAATGGCATGCAGATCGTCGATCGCTTTTGGCTGAACAATGACCCGAATTTCGCGGCCGGCGCTGATGGCAAAGGCTTTGTCAACGCCTTCGAAACTGGTGGCTGTATTTTCCAAGTCTTTCATGCGCTCGACAAAACCTTCAGCGCTGATATTGCGGGCACCGGGGCGAGCGCCAGAAATGGCATCGCAGACCCGAACAATCAAAGCCTCCAGCGTGGTGGCTTCCATATCGTCATGGTGCTGCTCGGCAGCCAAAGCCACTTCTTCGGGCGCACCATACTTACGCAGCATTTCGCCGCTAATGTGGTGGTGCTTGCCTTCAACTTTATGACTTAAAGCTTTACCAAGGTCGTGGGTTAGGGCAGCGTATTTGGCTGTTTTGGTATCGGCGCCCAGATCTTCGGCCAAAACGCCAGCCAAGTGGGCTAGCTCAATGCTGTGACGAAGCACATTCTGGCCGTAGCTGGTGCGGTATTTCAGCTCGCCTAAAAGTTGCAAAATTTCTTTAGGCACGCCGACTAGGCCGACTTCCCGGGCGGCATCTTCGCCGGCATGGACAACTTCTTTTTGAACCTGTTTTTGGGCTTTTTCTACAACTTCCTCAATTCGGCCGGGATGAACCCGGCCGTCTTTAAGCAGCATTTCCATAGCTTGGCGGGCAATCTCCCGCCGCACCGGATCGAAACTGGAAAGCACCACCATGCCCGGCGTCTCATCAACCAAAATATCGACGCCAGTCGCTCGCTGCAGGGCCTGAATATTCCGGCCTTCTTTGCCGATGATCCGGCCCTTCATTTCCTCGTCTTCCAGCTTGACAGCTGCAACCGTCCGCTCGGCCGTAACTTCGGAAGCCATCCGCTCCATGGTTGAAGCCAAAATCATGGCCGATTTTTCTTCGGCATTTTCTTTGGCATCGTTTTGGAGTTTAACGACTAAGCCTTTGAGATCCTCCTTAACGTCGCGTTCGGTCATTTGCATTAATTTTTCGGCCGCTTCAGCCTTAGAAAGCTTGGCGATTTTTTCCAGTTTTTCCTGCCCCTTAGCCCGAATCTCACGAATTTCGTTTTTGAGAGCTTCTACCTCATTTTCGGCTTTCCGCAGACCTTGGCCACGCTTGTCTAGTTCGTCAAGTTTTTTATCGAGCGATTCCTGACGATCTATTAATTTCTGTTCCAGTTCTTTAAGTTCGTTGCGTCTTTTGGTTTCTTCTTTGCGAGCCTCGTCAACCCGCCTGTCGGCTTCTTCTTTGGCTTTGGCAATTGTTTCCTCGGCCTCCTTTTTTGCCTTAGCCAGTTCCTTCTTGGCAATTTCTTCGGCCCTACCGCCTTGGCGACGAACATAATAAACACCGCCCCCGCCACCAACTATAAGTCCGGCTATTGCCAGTACAATAGTTAGTACATTCATGCTTCCTCCTGTTCCGAGCTCTAAGGACTTTAGACAGTCACTATCACTTCTTTAGTCTGTTAAGTCCTATGAGCTAAAATCGATCAAAATTGATTAAATCTAAAAGGATTATCCAACCAAACAGAAAATCCTAACATAATAATAAATCGATAAAGTTGGCTGGTCAAACGATTTTTGGTCTATTTCTTGGTTTTGGTGATGTTTGCCGGGCGGCCATAATGTGGCAGCGCGATTTTGTCGTTTTGGCCGACCTGTAACTTCCTAATACCATCCGAGGTCCAGTTCTTGCCAGTGCTGGCTACAATTGGAATAGCTCCGCCGTAGGCCAAGGAATTGGCTACCGTCAGGCCGATTCGCAGTCCGGTAAAACTGCCCGGCCCTTTAAAAACCACGATACCATCTATATCCTTCAATTGAATACTTAACAAGTTAAGTATTTGTCGTAGTTCCTTGTGAATTGTTTTGGTCAGCTGTCTATGTGCTGGCCATTTTTTGTAATCAATTTTTTTGGAATCTTCAAATAGGCCTATTTCGGCTTCCGGCTTGTCGGTTCTAATTGTCAGGATGGTCATGGCCGATTGGCGGCCCACTGCGTCTTCAATTTCTTAAATAAATTAATCTTGGTTTTGGTCTCCGGGTAATGAAAGATGATTTGGCGGTCATCCTCTTTCGCGGCAACCGGTTTGAATTCGACGGTTATTCTCCTTTCCGGTAAAACATTTAAGACAATACCTCCCCACTCCACCACGGTCACAACCTGACGTTCTTTGAGCGATTCAAGCAGTTGAGCGCTCATAGCATCGGCATCGTCCAGGCGGTAAAAATCAAAGTGATGGATTTTAGTCCCGGCTTTAGCTTTATAAACATTATTTAAAGTAAATGATGGGCTGGTAACAATGTCTTTACTTCCCAAACCACGAGCTAAACCGCGCACGAAGGTAGTCTTGCCACCGCCCAAATCGGATGATAGTTCGATGACTATGGGCGGTTTGAGATTCTGCCCCAATAGCTCGCCGAGTCGCTCGGTAGCGGCGGAACTGGTAGAGACGGTTTGCCAGGTCATGACGGTATTCATATATAGCATATGCTACCGCGGCTGAACCTACGGCGGCAAGCACTAACGGATGCAAACCAGCTGGTCTACCGGCGGCAGACTGGCCGGTCGAAGTTGAGGCGCCTTTGACTTGGCCGACGCTACTCGTCTTATTAGTCGACGACTGTTTGTTCGAGCTCGATCCGGCAGTAGTTGCTTCGTTAATAACATTAGCCTGATTTGGTGTAACAGTTTTGGTCCAGTACCACTTTGAGTCAGCCAACGCCCAGCTTTGACCTTCGCTGGCCTTACCATAGCTATCCGACTGACTGATAACATTGCCGGAAGGATCTATTAATCGAACTTGGCTGCCGGAATTGGATAACGTCAAATTAGTGTCGGCCGAATAAAAAGTGGTGAATGACTTTGGCGGCAATATCGTGCCGTTTGGGAAAGTATAGTTGCGTAGACTAGTTAAGCCGGTTTGCAATTTATAGCCGCTCAGATCAAAAGCCGCGTCATTGGGATTATAAACCTCAACGAATTCATCTTCGCTGTCGGTTTGCGGCTCGGCCGGATTTGGCAATAGTTCCTTAATTAGTGCCGCCGCCAGGCCAAGGTTACTGCCTAGGCCATAACCGGTCTCCGGGCTGTTAATAAACGAGGCTGGCGGTGGTGTACCAGGCGGCAGGGGCGAACCGGGATTAACCGGTCCAGGCGTAGGCACGCCCGAGATAACAACATTAAGCTGGCAAGGATTACTTACATCTTGATCGGCTTTTTGCCAGTGATATGACGCGCCGTCATGATAGCGATAGTAAGCATTATTGGGCGCCGAACTATTGCTTGGCACACTGCTTATCATGCCAGCAGCGCTGTTAGCACCACTGCTCCAACTGACGGCATCGCCGGCTGTCTGAACCAAGATACCGCCTACCAGGTTAACTTGGACGACTTCCAAAAAACCGCCCGAATCATTAAGGCTAAGATTGAGTTTGTTAGTAACGGCTGCTCCACAAGTGGCACCGCCGTTAGCTGATAGCAGTACTGTTTGGTTATTGCCTAGGCTGACTGCCGGTAATTGCTGGGTCGAACTACTGACATTTGGCGCTAGCGGGTTAAGATTATTAAAAACGTATAGCCAGTACTTGCTTAAGTCACTGATCGCCGAGCCGCTGTTGTTATAAAGCATGACAAATTCCGAGCCAGTCATTTTGATTTCGGCCAGGCTCAAACCGGCAGGGACAGCTAAGGCAGGCGGGTCAAGTGCCGCGACCCGAGCTGGCATTAGCCAAACAAGCATAAGAAATATTGTTATATAATATTTATTCATATTAATCCAATTATCCGCAGGTACTAGCGCCTGTCAATTGCTCATGGTTATAGTGGCTACGCTCACGCTCCGCCTTATAAGACACCCCTTCGCGGTTTCTTATCCTCGCCGGGTGCGGAATGAATCCGGCACTCGGGAGATTTTCCGGAGAACAATTGGCTACTTTAGCGCCCTAAAACGGAGTAAAATAATGCTAATGCTTCAATTAAGCAAATCTCTTACCAATGTACCAATTATCAGTCTGCGGCTGGGCGGACCAGTAGCCATAGCGGTTGAGCCAATCCTCAATCCGCATAACCTCAAAGTTCTTGGCTGGTGGTGCAAATCACCTGGTTCTAACGCTTTGCATATACTTTTAGTCGAAGATGTGCGGCAAGTTACGCCCAGTGGTTTAGCGGTTAATGATGAGTCCGAACTAAGTTCGCCGAACGAACTTATCCGGCATAAACCAGTTTTAAATTCTCATTTTGAATTGATCGGTAAAGAGGTAAAAACCAAAAGACACAAGCTCGGTAAAGTTAGCGACTATTCGTATGAGACCAATAGCATGCTGGTTATTAAACTGTATGTCGCCCGGCCGCTAACCAAGCTTTTTTCTGCTGAAGATACATTAATAATCGACCGCACGCAGATAATCGAAATCACCGATCATTACATTTTGGTCAAAGACACTGACGTCAAAGTGACCGAGGAAGAAATGGCGCCAGCCACCGAAGCCGCCCCAGCCGCCTAGGCAGGCTATTCTTCTGGTTCGTTTTTGGCGAGTTGGCTTTTGATTAAATCCCAGCTAAAGCCTTGAGCAACTAAATACTGTTTGAGCTTTTGAAGGTCGTTACGATAGCGCGGTAGTTTGCGCTTTTTGGCAATCACTGTCCTTAGGCGACCGACTTCATCGCTGGCTTCTTGGCTCATTATTTCCTCGACTATTTCCCTGTCGATGCCTTTTTTGAAAAGTTCAGAGCGGATAGCCCGGTTGCTTTTGCCGCGCCGGCTTAAAAGTTCGATTAGCCATTGGCTAAATTTCTGTTCATCCAGATAGCCTCTGTCTGAAAATTGCTTGATCAAATCTTCCGCGAATTCCGCTTCGGCTTTTTTGCGGTACATGTAATCTTTAAATTCGCGGATGGAGCGCGGCCTGTTCAAAACCCATTCCACTGCCCTGGCCCGTAGTTTGCCGTCGGCTGAAAGTTTTTTGAGTCGCTTAACATCGGCTCCATTAAGTTCATCATCTTTTTTTAGTTTTTCCTTTAATAGTTCGTCAAGACTTAGCGAAAAACTGTATTTGCCATCTACAAAAATGCTTACTCTCTCAGGATTTTTAACCTGTGCTTTGACAGCCGTTATCTTCATTTCAATTGCGTAATTAAGAAAATCATTAAACCAAACCAGAGTAGTTCAATATATATGCCTTTTTGGAATTCTTTCCATTGTATCCACCAGTGGAACCTAGATATCGGATCGATACCGGTTTTATCATTTTTCTCCAGGTTTTTGCGGTAGAACCACCAAATCCCGTCCGGGCCGGCAGCCACGGCCATGCAACTAAAAACTAGCCAAAAATGATCTTTAAAAATTATTAATAATGCCACAGCTAAAATTGCTGCAATTGTTAGATCGACGGCCACTATTTTGAAGTACTTTTTAAAAACGAATTGGCCGGGCGGCACGCCAGAGTGCGGAATAGCATCGAGTGCAAAATGCGACGCAAAAGCCAATGGGATAGCTAGCTCCGGCCTTTTAACCGCCAACGCGATTGCCGCGCCAGTTAAAGCATGGTTGGTGGCTGTCACCTGTTAAGTCTAACAAATCTAGATGAGGCGCGGAGGATGGACTTCAAACTCCAGCTCCCTTTCTGGTTCTGCGGCAGCTCCTGCCTCCCTAAGGGGTGCCAGCGGGATCGTTGGAGAACGATCAGGTCCACCTCTGGGAGGATGAGGCCGATCAGGCGGCTCTGGGGTCGAATCGCCGAGATCTTCGGCAGTTGGTCCAAATTCGTCAATTTTGAGGCCTTTTTCATAATCAGTCTGGTATTTCAGCGCGGTGAGTCGGAATGGTTCAAGTTCGTCAGTTTTAACAACATACGCTTCTTCGTCATGAGCTAAAAAGACTAGGTCAACCAGCGGATCTCCGGCACGCCGGCCGGCTTTGAATAAATCTATCCGCCGGCCATCTTGATTGGCGGCTCGCTGACCTTCAAACAGCTTAGTATGAAAGTTGACGATAGAAACCAGAGCCCCCTGAGGCGATGCTTCAGGATCACTAGGTAGCATTTTGTATCTACCGACATGCTGAGGTAATTCCGCTGCCTTGACGTTAATACTGAAAGAGTCTAGACGGCGTTCCTTTTCGCCTCTTCGTCCGCCTCGCCACTCCATCTTAAGTCGGCGGTGCGTAATAGGCAGTGAGGCAAATCGTACTACATTGTCAGGCTCAGGAAGATCTGGATCAAAGATCCGCGAGGGATCTATATAGCCAACATCCGTATCGCTATATGCTCTGACTAATTGAAGACCTCTTGCGACCCTCAAACCACGACTTCCCGGCCCAATAACAGCTTGAAAAGTTTCAATTTTAACTCTGTTTATGGGCATACTACTCGGTTTTTTCGGCGGCGGCGCGGGTCTCGGTGATGATTTTGTCAAAGACTTTGGGGTTGGCGCGCAGGAATTTTTTGGCGGCTTCGCGGCCTTGAGCGATTTTTTCGCCCTTGTATTCGTACCAGGCGCCGCTTCTTTCGACCACACCGTGAGTGGCGGCCAGATCCAGGACATCACCAGCTTTAGAAATACCTTCGTTGTACATGATGTCGAACTCGGCTTCGCGAAACGGCGGCGCCACTTTGTTCTTAACAACCTTAACTCGGACACGACTGCCAATCACTTCTTCGGCAGTTTTTATTTGCGAGATGCGCCGGATGTCCATACGCACCGACGAGTAAAACTTCAGGGCCTGGCCGCCGGTGGTCGTCTCCGGATTGCCGAACATAATGCCAATCTTCATGCGCAGTTGGTTGACGAACATGACTGTGCACTTGGTGCGACTAATAACGCCGGTCAGTTTGCGCATGGCCTGACTCATCAACCTAGCTTGCAGACCCATTTGGGCATCGCCCATGTCACCCTCGATTTCGGCCTGCGGCACAAGCGCCGCCACCGAATCAACCACGATGATATCCACGGCGTTAGACCGGACTAATGTCTCGACAACTTCCAAGGCCTGTTCGCCGCTATCGGGTTGAGAAAGTAGAAGATTATCAATGTCCACGCCAATCTTTTTGGCATAGGCCGGATCAAGGGCGTGCTCGGCGTCAACGTAGGCGGCCGTGCCGCCGGCTTTTTGGACTTCGGCCACGGCATGTAAACAAACGGTGGTTTTGCCGGAGGCCTCCGGACCAAAAATCTCGATAATTCGGCCTTTAGGCAAACCGCCGCCGAGAGCTATGTCCAAACTCAAGCTACCGGTGGGAATGGTTTCGACAGTAGTTTTAGTGCTGTCACCAAGGCGCATAATCGAGCCGGAACCAAACTGTTTTTCGATTTGATCAAGCGCCAGTTTGAGAGCCTGGTTTTTGCCACTCTTGGCTTTAGCTGAATCATCTTTAAGTTTAGGTTTATCTGCCATCGTAACTCCTTTAGTCATAGTATAGCAAGCAACTATACCACTCATCTGGTGATAAGAAAATTGCTGAAGCTTACAATCCGCCGCTGGCGTATTAGTCACTAGTCATCAGTCATTACTAGTCATCAGTCTTTAGTTGTCAGTTTTTTCTAGTGACTAGAGACTAGCGACTAGGGACTAGTATAATCTGGCTCTGACAGATTATACTTATGCTTATGCGTATTAACGACGCGATGGTGGTTGAATTACTTAAAGCCAACCGCAAAATCAAAGAAGACCAAATAAAAGGCTTACTTGACCAGCAAAAAACCGACAAGCGGCCGCTGCAAGACTTGGTGCTGACCAGCAATTTAATTTCTGAAAAAGACTTTGTCCAAGCTTATGCGGCGCGGGTTGAGGTGCCATTTGTAGAAGTTATTCCTAAAAATATTCGTAAAGAAGTGCTGCGGCTGATACCCGAACATATTGCCCGTCAATATAACGCCGTTTTGTTTGATGTAACCGAAGACGGCACCAAACTGCTGGCCATGGAAGACCCCGACGATGTGCAGGCCATTAACTTCTTGCAAAAACAACTGGGCACCAACATCAAAGTTTATATAGCTACTCGTTCCAATATCTTAGCGGCGCTGGACCAATACCGCACAAACCTATCCAGCGAGCTGACCGAGGTGATTGCCAGTCAGAGCTCGGCTGTGCCGGGAGTAGCCGAGGCCGAAGAGGAAGTCACCGAAGAAGATGTGGCCGAGGACAGTCCAGTTGCCCAGACCGTGAATTTGATTATTGAAGATGCCATTAAACAAAATGCTTCTGATGTTCACATCGAGCCACGCGAAGATCATGTTAGCGTTCGCTATCGAATTGACGGCCAGTTGCGGGAAACTAACCGGCTGCCTAAAAAAGTCGTGCTGGCGCTAGTTAGCCGGATTAAGATTTTGTCTAATTTAAAAATTGATGAACATCGTGCGCCGCAAGATGGCCGCTTTAAAATTAATGTTGGCAGCGGCCAGTATGCCCTGCGCGTTAGTACTCTGCCGATCGTCGAGGGCGAAAAAGTCGTCATGCGTATCCTTGACGAATCGTCTAAACCGGCAACCCTTGAGGATTTGGGCTTTTGGGGCAGCACGCTAGACAGGCTGGAGCATGCCTTAACCCGGCCGCATGGCATGATTTTATTTACCGGCCCGACCGGTTCTGGTAAAAGCACTAGTCTGTTTAGCATCTTGTCGCGTTTGAACCAGCCGTCGGTCAACATCAGCACGGTTGAAGATCCTGTTGAATACAAAATTCCCGGCGTCAATCAGGTTCAAGTCAATCCGATAGCCGGCATGACTTTCGCTAACGGCCTTAGGGCGCTACTGCGACAAGACCCCAACATCATTATGGTTGGCGAGATCCGCGATGGCGAAACTGCCAACCTGGCGGTCCAGGCGGCCTTGACTGGTCACTTGGTTTTTAGCACCCTCCACACCAACAACGCCGCCACTTGCCTGCCGCGTTTACTTGATATGGGGATTGAGCCCTTCTTGATTGCCAGCACCGTCCGAGCCGTGGTTGGCCAACGCCTGGTCCGCAAGCTGGTACCAGACAGCATTGAAAGCTACGTGCCAGATATGAATACTCAAGCCCGCATCCGCGATAGCTTTGGCATTAAAAACCAGCAAGATATGGCGCGGATTAACCAGCTGGAGCTGCAAGCCATGAAATCACTTAGTCTACAAGGCGCTGGAACGAGTGATAAAAGCAAAACGGATGATAAGGCTGCCACCACCGAGACGACGATTGAGCGGTTGTGGCGTATTAAAGCCAGTAGCGGCAGCGCCAGTCTGCGCGGTCGTCTAGGTATTTACGAAGTCTTATCAATATCTAGTGACTTACAAAAATTGGTTATCGGTGGTTATAGCGCCGACGATATTCAGGACCAGGCAATTAAAGAAGGCATGGTAACTATGCAAACCGACGGCTTAATTAAGTCTCTGCGCGGCCTGACTACGCTGGAAGAAGTCATGCGCGTAACCATCGAGCGATGAAGATGTTTCGTTCCACTCAACATCAGTCTCTAGTCTCTAGTCATCAGTCATCAGTGTGGAAAGTACCGTCAGAATTACTAGTAACTAGCGACTGGCGACTAGCAACTACAGCGACGAAAGGAGCTGTCTTTGGCTGATTTTTCCTACATTGCGCTAAACCCGCAAGGTCATCAAACCAATGGCACAATTGCCGCTGCTAACCGTCAGGCGGCGATTAACGTATTGCGTACTCAAGGCTTGAAGTTACTTAATATCCAAGAAGCTAAAGCCTCGAAAAGAGGTTTCAGTTTTGGTAAAAAGGTTAAGCTTAAGGATTTGGTAGTTTTTACCCGTGAGCTTTCAACTATGATAAGCGCCGGTGTGCCCCTGCCGCGCGGGCTGACCACACTAACTGACCAAACCGAAAATAAATACTTTAAGCAGGTTATTACTTCGATTACTCGCGACGTGGAAAGCGGTTTGCCGCTGGCTGAAGGCATGGCCAAGTTTCCCCAAGTTTTTAGTGATGTTTACGTCAACATGGTTAGGGCCGGCGAGTCCGGCGGCATTTTAGATGACATCCTTAAGCGCTTGTCCCTCCAAGTTGAAAAAGATGCTTCCATCCGTCATAAAATCCACTCGGCCATGGCCTACCCGGTGGTTATTCTGTGCATCACGGTTTTGGCCTTTTTTGGCATCATGATCTTTTTAATTCCCAAAATTGGCAAAATTATTGAAAGTATTGGCGGCGAGGGCGCCCAGCTACCCGTTTACACCAGAGCGATGTTATCGGCCAGTAATTTTATGCAGCACAACATCATTTTTATACTGCTTGGCCTGGGCTTGGCGATTTGGCTATTTAGACGCTACATTCACACTGACAAAGGCAAGTTTTGGTGGCATCATCTGCTGCTGCGTGTACCGATCCTTGGCAAAGTACTGCTAAAAATCGTCGTGGCTCGCTTTGCTAGGACCTTTGCCTCTTTGATGGGTTCGGGCGTAACAGTACTTGATGCTTTGGAAGTCACCGGAAAAGCCGTTGGCAATAAAGTTATTCAAGTTGAGCTTGATAAGGTTGCTCAAGCGGTTAAAAATGGCCAGTCTTTAGGCAAGCAAATTTCGGCCAGTGCTTACTTTCCGCCAATCGTAGGCCAGATGGTAGCGGTTGGCGAAGAGACCGGCAAAATTGATGAAATATTAGTCAAGGTCGCTGATTTTTACGAAGAAGAGGTTGATGCTGTGATTGACGGACTGGCTTCGATTATCGAACCTATAATGATTGTTCTGCTGGGTGGTGTAGTTGGCTTGATTGCAGCCTCGGTTATGGGACCGATATCCAGTCTTAGTAAAAACATCGGCGGCTGAGCGGTGTGGATAGATTGTTGACATCAGTACGCTTATGCTTATAATCAAACCTAGGAACAAGCTAAGTTCTAGCACATCATTAATTAACAAATAAGACAATCCGCCGTCTGCCTCAGGCAGATTGCGGATAAAAGAAGGGTGGGATAATGATCTCATTTAATAAAAAACGAGCCAGCGGTTTTACAATCGTCGAACTGCTTATCGTAATTGTGGTTATAGGCATACTAGCAGCGCTAGTGATTGTCACCTATAGCGGTATCCAGCAGAAAGCTCGGGACACGGAGCGTAAAACCGATCTTGGCGGGCTCTATCAAAAGCTTGAGGAATATCAAGCAGACAATGCTAAGTATCCAACACCAGGCAATCTTAACGATAGCGATTGGGTAACTGCCAATATGAAGGGTCTTGATGTTGAGTTACAGAAAGATCCAAAGGGCACTTACGCCGATGACGACTACATGGCCAGCTCGCCAGCAGCCAATGTGTACTCATACGAAGCTACTCCGGCTAACTGTGACAACGGTGCCGGTGGTGACTGTACCGGTTACACGCTGACAGCAACGCTGGAAGCTGGCGGTACATTCGTCAAAAACTCAGCGCTTTAAACTTAGCTTAAAGAATGCTGAAAAGCTCCCGGCCAAAACCGGGAGCTTTTTTGATCACTATCAGCCAGATATAATAAGGCTTAAGCATGAGCGTAATACTATACAGGCCAGATGCACGGGCTTGTCCAAAGTGCAAGGAAGCTAGGAGAAGCGAGCGAGGTGTATGGGTAATACATTGAGTGAGCTTCGCACGCGGCTGACACAGCAATTTGCCAAGAGCGGTGTCAGAGTGACCGGCTCTGCCGGGCAGCAGGACACCGCGCCCCGTGTGTCTGGGGGTTATACAATTGTTGAGTTGTTAGTCGCGATTGTCGTTGGCGGCCTCTTACTCACCAGCATGAGTACCATAATTAGTAATTACTTGCACTTAAATCCGAGGGTGAGGGCTCTGGTATTGGCCAATTCTTATGTTGAGGCCAAGGTCGAAGCCCTGCGCAACGTCGGTTTTAACACCCTAGCAGATGGCACAACTGATATTTCTGCAGAGCTGCCAGCTAATCTGAATGCCCCCCGCACTGGTAATTTGGAAATCTCTAGTCCAAGCAGCGGACTCAAAAAGATTGAAATTAGCCTAAGTTATAACGATCAAGGCACAACCAGAACCTATGCTTACACAACTTATATAGGAGAACTAGGTGTCGGCAAACCGTAAAAAACTAGCTAGTCAAAAACAAGCTGGGTACACAGTACCGGAACTGACCATAGCAACAACTGTCACGGCTATTTTATTTATCGCCTTTCTGGCAGCTATGACTAACTACTTCTTTACCATCACCAGAAACAATGCCGCTATTGATATGACAGTCAATTCCCAAAATTTACTACGTAACACTGTTGAGGCCTTGCGCCTCGGCGATGGGGTTAGACAAAGTAACTCCATCAATGATCCTAATGCGCCGCCGGGCGGCTGGAACACTAGCAATGATGACTTTGTGATTGTCATCGCCGAACCGGCCAAAGATGCTAACCGCGAATACATTATCGATCCTTTGACCGGCACTCCTTACATTAATGAGGTCGTCTATTATAAGTCGGGTAGTCTGCTTTTGAAGCGGACTCTAGCTAATCCTAATGCTGCCGGCAATACTGCTGTCACTTCCTGCCCGAGCGAGATAGCCACGCCGGAGTGTCCGGCCGACAGCATCCTGGCTGAATATGTTGATTCAATGGTCTTTAGTTTTTATGACCAAGACGGCATCTCAACCTCCGACCCGCTGCTGGCCCGCTCCATCAAAATCGATCTATCGATGAAGCGCACTACTTTTGCTAGTCCCTTAACCCTGGACAATAGCATCAGGGTTACTCTAAGAAATAGATTCTCGGAGCCACTTGTCGAATGAAAACAACTTTCAAAATTAACCATAAGGGTCAGATTTTAATTGCCTTAACCATTACCGTGCCGGCCTTGATCTTGATTATTGCCGCCTACATGACTCTTTCTCTGACAAGTTTCCGCAGTGTAAAGCATGACCAGCTGCAAACCCATGCCCAACTGGCAGCCGATGCCGGCATAGATTATGCGCTGGAACAAATTAACCTAGATGAAGACTGGGCTGGCAGCGGCGGCGAGGTCGAGCTCCATAATGACGGAGCCATCAAATCCACCTATAGCTTAACCGTTACTACAATTGATGAGGATAATAAAACCATTACAGCCACCGGCAAAGGGTACTCGCCAATTACTATCTCCACGCCTGGCTCAACCGTTAAGTTAAGCGTCAATTTGAGGCCGGTTCGTTCTGGCACTTACAGTGTGGTTAGCGGTCAAGGCGGGCTATATATGCGTAACAACGCCAAGATAACTGGCGGTGATGTCTTTGTTAACGGTGAAATTGAAATGAGAAACAGTTCCCAAATTGGCTTAAGCACTAGTCCAGTTAACTTGGATGTCGCTCATCAGAATTGTCCAGTACCGTCTGATGTCACCTACCCACGCCTATGCGGCAGCGGCGAAAACGGCCAACCAATTGATATTGATGACAACGCCCACATCTATGGAACGGTCGAGGCCAATAACCAAACTGACGGATCCGGTATGAGTGACCCCGGGCTGGTAGCCAGCTCGGGCGTTACGCCTGAGCCGTTCCCGCCTCACGATAGAGCTGCCCAAATAGCTGCCGTGACAGCAGAAATGACTAACGTCGAAGCCGGTTGCGAAACCAACAATATAGTAAAAACCTGGCCAGCCAATCTGCGCATCCATTATGTTAGCGGTGGCGAGGATGAAGTCGATGTCGAAAAGAACTGTAAGATTTACGTCGAGGGTGATGTTTGGCTTGATAACACCAAGCTAGAAATGGAGAATCAGGGCCAATTGATTGTGGCCGAGGGGGTAACAACTCCTCCAGTTATCATGCTTGACGATGATCATAATGACTTTGAAAATGACAGCAAATTGGTCGCCAACAGCCTGGGTGTTGGCTTTAAGGTTATAGCCTATTGGAGCGCTGCTACTTGCTCTCCCGATTGCACTGATGTAACGGGGGTTGATCTATATAACTCTCGTAACAAAGAAACTATACATATAAAAAATTCCTTTTCCGGACCGGAAACACTCTTTTATTCACGCTGGGGGAGAGTCAAAGTCGATAATAGCGGCAGCCTAGGCGCCTTGATAGGACAAACAATCGAGCTTAAGAATAATGCCACAGTCACTTTCGGCACCTCAACTGGCGGCAGCACCAGCACAACGTGGGTTCTCAACGGCTACCGCCGAGTCTTCGACTAACCAAAGAAATTAGAAATCAGAAATTAGCAATTAGCTATTTCCTAGTTCCTAGTTACTAATTACTAGAGTTGATATACTCTAGAATAAGGATAAGCATAAACAAAGTGGGCACCAACAACTTTAACTTCTACCACGATGAGCCGTTGTTTGGCTTGGACATTGGTCATTCCAGCATGAAGGTCATGCAACTCGATAGGAACCACGGCCAACTGCCTAAAGTATTGGGTTATGGGGTAAGCAATTACTATCACAATGAAGCTATCAATAACGGTGTAATTGTCGATTATGCGGCGCTCGGCAAAGCCATGCACGAGCTGTTCGCCGAACGATTAGTCGGCAATATTACTACCCGCCGGGTGGCTTGTACCATTCCGACCGCCCATACCTATAGTCGGCCGATGGCTCTGCCGCCAATGGATAAAAAACAGATTGAAGGAGCTGTCCGACTGGAGGCCGAACAGTACATCCCCATGCCGGTTGATAAACTCTACCTTGATTATGATATCTCCCACCAAGATAAAGACGGCATTGATCTACTGATGGTAGCCTCACCTAAGGAGATGGTTGATAGCTATGTCAATTTTCTCAATTCGGTTGGTCTAGAGCCAGTTACCATGGAACCAACTTTGAATGCCTCGGCCCGCCTGTTCAGCTTAGCCGATGTTGGCCGCGAGGAAGCTTCGATTTTAATAGACTTTGGATCGGTGGCGATTGACGTAGCCGTTTTTGATCAGGCCATGTTTGTTAATTCGACCATTCAGGGTGGTTCGGATACTGTAACCGTTTTGGTGGCTAGACAACTGGGTGTCAGCCCGGCCGAAGCCTACGTCCTAAAAAGTCAACACGGTATCTCGCCTGATTCGGCCATGCCGAGCGTTGGCTTGGCAGCCAGACCGATTTTGGAAGCCTTGGTTAAAGAGATGCGGCGGATTATCCGCTACTATGACGAGCGCTCGGCTGCCCGCCACCGCCAGATTAGCCAGATAATAACCATTGGCGGTGGCGCGACGCTTAAAGGCCTGAACGAATTTCTGTCAGGCGAGTTCAAGTTGCCGGCCCGGCGGCTAGATCCTTGGAAACATATTGATTTTGGTGATCTTCAATCCCCGAGCGATCTGGCTAAATCGATGTATGTCACAGTGGCCGGCGAAGCAGCCTTGAGCCATAAGGAGATTTTTGAATGATTAATCTCATCCCGCCATCTTATAGCCAAGCCATGCGGCTCGGCCGCGGTAATGCCAAGTTAATTCGCTGGTTAATGTCAATCATCATAGCCACGGCTGGGTTATTAATCATCGAGGGTAGCGGCTGGCTGTATTTAAATCACCAAAATTCCAAGTTGACGACCGATATAGCTATGGTCAAAAAGCAGCTCGAGACCCAAAACTTGAGTAAGGTGCAGGCTCAAGCTAAGGAGATTAACGGTAACATCAAGCTCATCAACCAGCTGCTTAGCCGAGAGGTCCGCTTCTCTGACCTTATTCAGCAGATTGGCTCAATTATGCCTAGTGGCACTATCCTAAACAGCCTAACTTTGAGCAAAGTCGATGGGGCTATCGATTTAAGCGCCGGCGCCAAGGATTATGCCTCGGCAGCCCAAATCGCCGTCAATTTAAGTGATCCCAAGAATAACATTTTTGAGAAGGTCGATATCATTAACATCAACTGCACCACCACTACTGATAGTCCTTATGCCTGCACTGGTACCTTCAAGGCGCTGTTTAATAAGGATGCCAAAAAGCAGTTCATTAACGCCGCCACAGGAGGAAACTAGAAGATGACTGCGTCACTTCAAATTCTAATTTCTAAATCCGAATTTCTAAACAAATTCCAAATTATAAATACTAATTATCAAAGTTTAGAATTTAGAGCTTCGAGCTTAGAGTTTAAGCCGACGACAGGAGGCGCCCCATGAGTAGCTCGCGGATGCGCCTTGTCTTGATTGCCACACTGGCTCTTGTCTCGATAGTCTTTTTGGCGATTGTCTTTGGCGGCCTTAATATCATTGGCCAACAAAGTAAAAAAATGGTCAATTTGAAACTAGAAAGTCATACCGCTAACGCCCAACTAACCAGTCTAGCCTCTGCCAAGAAACAAGTTGAGCAGTATGCTTATTTTAATGACGTTGCCAAAACCGTGGTGCCGAGCGATAAAAATCAGGCCCAGGCCGTGCTGGACATTTACCAGATGGCTAACGAGTCCGGCATCAATCTTCAGACTGTAACCTTTCCGGCCAGCAGTCTTGGCTCGACCGCCAAAAAAACGGACACCGATGCCAAAGCGGTCGAAGCTGCAACTGCCATCAGTCAAGCTACGCCGGTAGAGGGTATCAAGGGCCTTTATAGCCTTTCTTTAACTATTACACCGCAAACCGACCCGGAAACGCCGGCTGATAAACGTGTGACCTATGGTAAGTTTTTGGATTTTCTAAAGAGAGTCGAGACCAACCGGCGTACAGCTCAAATTACATCTGTTAACGTCACACCTACTAGCAGCCAGTTCGGCTTTATAATAACCGTAAATATTTTTATCAAGCCATGAACAATCAAAGAGCAAAGAGCAAAGAGCAAAGAACTGATAAGAGTTTATTGTTTATTGATCATTGTTCATTTATCCTTTTTCACGGAGGGAAGCCCTCGTGAAAAAGGATATTAACATCAGCTTTAAGAGTCTTAAAGCAGTGCCGGCTCGCTTAAGGCCGATTCTCAATAAACACGGAGTTTTTGCTGCGGTTTTGTTTGTGTCAATTGTTTATCTATTTGTTGTCTGGCGCATTAGTTCCTATGCCGGTGCCGAGCCGGCAGTGGAAGCCGTTGATGAAGCCCTAACTTCTTCGGCCGTGCCAAAAATTGATCCTAAAGCTATCGGGCAAATCCAAAGTCTGGAGCAAAACAGTCCGCAAGTCCAAGCCCTGTTTAACCAAGCCCGCAACAACCCCTTCCAAGAGTAGCGCTCGCACCATCTTTTTCCGGACGCGTCGCCAACTCGATGTATCTGTTGATTGAAAATAGGCTCGCCTGAAAAACTCCTCGCCAACTTGCCTTATGGCAACTTGGCTTCGTTAGACAGTTTCAGTCGGCCAAGCCCACCTATTTTAAACAACATCTACTCGGGTTAGCTCCTTATGTTCGTAAAAATATGGGCTCGCTTTAGCAACATAATTAGGCGCGGCGCCAACTCCAGAAGCTCTAGCCATTTTTCTTGATATATTCAAAAGGCTTGCGCTTGGTGCTACAATGCACTCGTAAATGCTAAAACCAACATTCATAAAAAGATTTAGAGCGGCAGAAGACGGTGTCGTCCAACAGGACATCCACTTGAGAGATGTCTTGAATGAGTCCGCCAAAGTACCAAATAATTGTTTTGGAAGACTGCTGGCATTGATACTCGAGAAGATCAATCCTGATAAACATCTCGGGCGTGACTTCTTGCTCGGTGGCGCAACGCTTACCGCCGCTGGTGTCGCCAGCGCTGCCTACCGTTACCACGAACGCTAACCCCATTACGTCAAAAGCGCCGGGGTTCGGTGAGAGAAATTTCTAGTTTAGACTTCGAATTTTTCGAGGTGGTCGTTGATGGTCTTTAGAAAGTCTTTGGCTTGGGCTTTGGTCATGGCCACTCGGGCGACGATGTTCTGTTGGTTCGGGCCCGGCAGCGCTTGGGCAAAGCTGAAAGTCACCGCGTGGTCGTTGTTACTAATCAAGTACGAGTCTACATAGAGTACCGGCGTCCGGTTTGGGTTCAGATTAAAGTTTATGTTCGCCTGCTTCTTAGTGTTATCCGCCATATCCCCTCCTTATCACCTTCATTATACCTTGCTCTGTTTTTTGGGTTCGGGGAGAAGTCCAAGTCCGCATAAGGACCAGTCTTTGATATAATATCGGCACTTGTGGAATCAATGGATCAAGATCCGATTGAACCTCTAGCTGGCGAGCACCTGACCGGCGAAGGTTTCGAAACTGATATGAGAAAACCGATGGCACTACGTGCTGATAGGAGGCTCAGGAAATGGACTAAGGCGGGGGTTAACGCCGAAATAGAGCTCGGCGAACATGGAAGCGTTGATATTAATAATGTTCGATTCCGAGATGCCCTAAAAGAAGGCCATCTTCTAGCTTACGTACGCCAAGAAACAGGCGAACATAAAGTTATAACAGTAACGGTGGCGCTAGGTGTTGTAGCTGCCGGTATTTACGCCATGAAGCACCGCAAGAAATAATATTTCTTTTGAACGGGGATAGAAATTTCTAGCTTAGACTCCGAATTTTTCGAGAGTGGTCATAATGTGCTCTTTTTGTTTTTTAATTGAATTTAGTTAAACGATAGTCTTCTGCCGAGTGGCCGCTTTGTTCTAAAGCCTTGGTTAATTTTCTTATTGCACGCATCTGAGCATTATCAACTGCTTTTACGTCCTTGCCCGTTTCGATCGCTATTTGCACGTAAGTTTTGCCATTTAAAATGCCTAGCCAGGCTGCTTTTTCAAGAGGGCTAAGACCGTCATCTAATGTGGATTTTATTATTCCAAAGCCTTCTTGATAAACAACCCGCTTTTCTACCCTTCCCTCACCTCCAGCCGGAATCTCAAATGAGAGGCCCGTAGGATCTCCGTTGGAATCTTGGACACCATCCAAATAATAAACTTCTTTAGCCCGTGCCTTAGCCTTTTTAATATCATCAGAATTACCATTATTGCTAAGAAAGCCATATGGCGTCGATAATGCTGAGATATTTTGACCAACATTATCTTGCAGTCTCCTCCATGCTACGCTTCCAAAGAAGCCCTCAAACGGGGCTTGAGTCGGATCGTATTCTGGCAAGGCTTCTTGCAACATAAATTCCCGTAGGATTTGGTCAAAATCATGATGATCCATCCTAGCATTGGGCAAATATCTTCGGCCAATCCTAGCTCTGGTGGGTGCTAACGAACCGTCCAGCCAGGCAAAGGCTGCATCAAACCCTTCTTTGAGGGATGGGCCGGCATTTGGGGCGGTACTGTTCAATTTCAAATATTCACGACAAAAGACTGCTGCCGAATTCTGTTTTCTTACAAAATGCGGCTGCTTTCGGTTATGCGGAGACGTCATTAGCATGACCCGCAAGTTTGGTACTACAGCTAACAGTTGTCCGGTAGAGGCTCCATCAAGAGTAAGCACTTCGCGGAATCCGCCTATCCCATCCAAGGCCAGACGCTCCCTCAATTGTACGTCTTCCAATTCCGTTTGTTCTGGCATATCTGATCGTAAACGGTCGGTAATATCAATCACTTGAGCCCCAATCGGCTCAGCTATCACCGGTCCGGACTCTCGTGGTAAAGGTGCTTCAGTCACTTTCAGCCTCTTTATTTAACAAATACTTAAATAATTTATATCATTAGAATAAGTCTTCAGCAAGTGCTCGGTGGGTAGTGGCACATTTCGACTCCACCGACTTTAGCAAGGCCCGAGCATGCACTAAACCGCCTGGCTATACCAATAGCTGTTTCTTGGGAAATCCTATCTCTGGCAACGGCACTCCCTATTCTTCTTGGTGCGAAATTAGCAGTAGAGCAACCAGCGCATCTTGCTGAGACAGCTGACAATATCATTTCCTCAACCAATGAGAGAACAAGTTCCTGCCGCCGCGATAATTTATCTTCAACTGTTGCTGCCATTCAAAACTCCAATCTGGGTAAATTATAGCCCGGTTTGGCCGATTATAGTAAGCTTTAATCCGCTAAAGGGTAGCCAGTCTGCGCTGACTAGACGTTATCACCGGTTGGGACTATCTCGCCATTTTGCAGTAAGTCCCAAATTGCTGGGATATCTGCTGGATGCAGCGCTGGGCCTGTCAGCATACCATCTGAATCAGTCTTAAACAACGTATCCGGATCATCAACCAACAGAGCTAAAAGCCCATCCTCAAAACCGGAAGTGCTTGCATCAATCCAATAAGCAACATCACTCTCAAAACCTAAGCACGGGCGACTGACAATCAGATTATTTGTCGTATAAGATACTTGTAGACGGATGGCTTCGACCTGACTAGAGGAGTCTATGACATCTTTACCATCTCTGTACAGTTCGTAGGCGCGCTGAAAGACATCATCGCAAAGGTCCCCGATATCTAAGGCTTCCTCAAACTCCGGTGGTCTAGGCATAGTAATATTTTAGGGCTTTAGGCACCGTTATTAAGTACTTCCGAGGGGCTGCGGGGGCGCTCTGAAAGTGCATTTTCTATCCACCCGCGGACAGGAGAGCATCCGATCATTAATAGACGATGCTCGCTATGGCGGTATTTAGGATCGATGGTATTAAATTCTGATGGTAATGGGATTACTTTAACAAAATCTTCGCCATGAAGCTTGATGGTGCCATCAACAATTTTTCTGTATTGCTCTGCATAGTGCGCATCGCTTTCTGAAGCGTATGGTAAGGGCTCGCCGTCGTAATCATATAAACCAGCATTATACTGTCTTTGCTTTCGGCTAACAGGCTGATGCGGCGATATGACTATTGCCTTAAATGCATGTCCTTCGTCGAGTAGACGATAATATAACTCATCAACCCAAGCAGGGACTTGCGGTTCGGATATTGAAGCTTCAGGGCTGGTCATTGTTAATATTATACAAGTTAGTGGCTAATTTTGCAAGTATGAGCAGAGCTTAAGAAGCTTTATCCACCTAACTCAATCTTCGATAGCAATAACTTGGTAATTTCTCTTCTCTCTGATTCATTAAGGCTGTCTGTCGGACGATTTACCCGCTCGTCTATCACAAGTGTAGTTTCTGTACCAGTTGGTCCTAATCCGCCCTTGATTAATCCTAGCCGCTCTGAAGCTGTAGGTAGTCCTTCAACAAGCCAGTCCTCGATTCCCCAGTCGTCGGGACCTAGAGTATCAGCTTCCGGATTGACAAAAGGGTTCTCTCCAAAAGGCATCTCTAGCGTCATATTCGCCAATTATACAAAGTCAATGCCTAATAGCAAACATGAGCTAATTGGCGAGTTTGTAAACCAAAAGCCAGTTGTCGGCTGCTAGCTGGACCGGCGATGGATCGCAGATGATTTTACCAGCCACTGCCAGATTAACACCTTCATCTGTCCAGCTCACTCCATCCGCTGTCGCCGAGCTGCTAATACCATCGGCGCAATAAAACTGTCGGTATTTACCATCAGACAGAGCAACCGTTTTGGAGACCGAGCCCTTTTGGCGAGTCACGCCCTTGTAGGTGAAACTCGAGCCGTCGCTGGAAGTCGCATAAATTTGCGTTGATCCCTGCGCAGCATACATGAACCAAGTCGCCCCAATCTTGATCACATCCGGATCGGTGATTTGGGCGTATTCAAAACGGACTCCCTGCTCTTCGGTAAAGTTGATGCCGTCAGTCGATGTAGCGCTATAGACCTTGTTGACTGAAGCCGGCGGTTGTCCGGAAGTTGGCGGACCGGTAAAAACCAGATAATAAAGCCTTAGTTTACCATCATCAGTCAGCAGAACTTGGGGGTCGGCGCCAACGCTATAGGCAGTTCTGGAAGTTTTGACCTGCAGCGAACCGGCCTGCCAAGTTTTACCGTTATCTTCAGACACGGCAACTAGCAGTCCGGAAACAGATCGCTGGCCGCCATCAACGGCATAGATTACCAACTGGCCGGAAGGCAGTTTGATAGCATCTGGCACTGAAGCTTTACTGATAATCTGCTGCTGAGAATTGGAGAAATGTACTCCGTCAGTCGAGCTAGCCACGTAAACATCATGGTAAAACGGACCTTTTTTATCGTTGAAGGGATCGCTGGTGGCCGCCGGTTTATCAAAAGCCAGTTTGGAGCTGTCGATTTTATCTATTTTGCCTGACTGCTTGTCTGCACTGGTCTGACTTGAGGCAGCTGATGAACTACTTTCGGACTTTTTGTCGCTACTGATTACTCGCAAACCGATCAGACCGCCAACAGCCACAACCAACACTAAAAGAAATAAAACAAGATGCCCAATCCCGCTCTGGTTTCTAACCATAAGTGTATTATAGCTAGTTTATTCGTGCAGCGGGACTTTGAATTTTTGCAGATATTCGCGGCGGGCCTCAACGATGATGTCGGCATAGTGGCTGGGATTCGGACAATATTTGAAGATAAAATTCTCCAGCGTCCCGGCGGTTTGAACAGTCAGCGTGCCATAGTTAAAAATTGTCGGCAGGATGCCCCGTTCTTCGGCATTAACGTCCTCGACGTTCTCAAAGTTAAGCCGCGCAATTTGTCTGATAAACAAGGTTTTATAAGTAATCTGAACCAAGCTGCGGTCAGTTATCAAAAGTCGATTGAGTCGGTAAACATAGGTGGCTACAAATAAAAAGAAGACCAGCACGGCCAGGCCAAAAACAATGCCGGCAATTAACCAGCGATTACCCTGCTTAGATAGGTCCTCAAACGTTTGGGGCGCCACCGTGGCAAAGAGGGCGATTATCGCTACCACACCGATAAAAGCCTCCAGGTAGACAAGCACCATACCAATAATGTGACGGCGAACAACCATTAGCAGTTTCTCGCCCGGCTCCATCAGATCTTCGGAGGTACTAAACGTCAGGCGATCGGCTGGCTTATTTGGCGGCATCTTAAAGCAGCTCCGCTTGTTTTTTGCCGGAAGGTTTTTTGCCAAGGTGTTGCCAGGCTTTGGGCGTAACTTTGCGGCCGCGCGGTGTACGCTCCAGCAGGCCAATTTGCATTAGATAAGGTTCATAAAAATCCTCAATCGTACTACGCTCTTCGGCAATTAAAGCGCTCATAGTGTTGACGCCGACCGGCCCGCCTTTATAGTGCTTTATCATGGCTTCCATAAATTGACGATCGGCCGGATCTAGGCCCAGTTCGTCAATCTCCAAAAGCTCCAGGGCTTTGAAGGCTGTCTTTTCATCAATTATGCCGTCGCCGTTGATATCGGCATAATCGCGGACTCGTTTAAGCAGGCGGTTGGCAATCCTTGGCGTCAGCCGCGCCCTTTGAGCCAAAATGCCGGCGGACTTGTCGTCAATTTTTACTTTCAGTATCCCGGCCGAACGTTTGATAATCTGCTTAATCTCGTCGGGCTTATAAAACTCTAATCGGTGAATCATGCCAAAGCGGTCACGCAATGGTGCGGCCAGTAAGCCGGTTCGGGTGGTGGCACCAATAATCGTAAATCTGGGCAGATCGAGACGCAAACTTCTGGCACTTGGTCCTTTGCCGAGCATAATGTCGAGCTTAAAATCTTCCATGGCGGCATAGAGAACCTCTTCGATAACACGATTAAGGTGATGGATTTCGTCAATGAACAAAATATCGCCATCTTGGAGATTGGTTAGAAGTGAGGCCAGATCGCCGGCCCGCTCAATCGCTGGGCCGGACGTCACCTTAATCTGGGCGCCCATTTCATTAGCTACCACCGTTGCTAAGGTGGTCTTACCGAGGCCCGGCGGGCCGTAAAGCAAAATGTGATCAATCGGCTCGCCCCGTTTTTTGGCAGCCGAAATTGCCAATTTTAAGTTTCTCTTAATCCGCTCCTGACCAACATAGTTAACAAAGTCGCGCGGTCTAAGCGTCTGCTCAAACTCTTTCTCAACATCATCGACTGGATCCGGGCCAGCCGTATTCACGATTCTATCTATTGCCACATTTACATTTTACACTGTCAAGGAGTAGTTTGTTGCCATTGCTTATATAGCTACGCATTTCGCACTTGGGTGCAGTACAAGGAAGAGCCGAGGAACTTTACTAGAGGCGTACAGGAAAGTACGTTGAAGGAGTACCACAGGCTCTGACGCCGTAATGTACCAAGAGCCGTCGGTGCGGCCGGCTGCGCCGGTTGGCAGGACAGCGGTGCGAGATGTGTGTTATAATTGGACATGGTAAAGGCATCCCTTGCTTTAACATTCAACGACGTCCTACTAAGTCCCGGCCAGGCCGGGTTTTTTAGATCCGAAATTTCTCTAAAAACCAATTTAACTCGCGATATAAAGCTCGATATTCCGCTGGTTTCCTCGCCAATGGATACTGTTACCGAGAGTGAATTAGCCATTGCCCTAGCCAAACTGGGCGGCTTTGGTTTTATTCACCGCAATTTGACAATTGCTAACCAAGCTAAAGAAGTAAAAAAGGTTAAGTCCCAAGGACTCCTAGTCGGTGCAGCCGTCGGTTCCAGCGCTGGTTATGAGAACCGGGTTAATGCTCTGGTTGAAGCCGGTGTTGACGTTATCTTAATTGATTCGGCCCACGGTTTTTCCAAGCAAGTTTTGCAGGCGCTTAAAGCCATTAAGCGAAAATATCCTAAATTGCCAGTAATTGCCGGCAACGTCGCCACGGCCGAAGGGGCCGAAGGTTTAATCAAAGCCGGTGCCGACGGCCTAAGGGTCGGTATGGGCCCGGGCGCCATTTGCTCGACCCGCATAATTTCCGGCATGGGCGTACCACAGATTACAGCCATTTTCGGAGCCACCGAAGTCGCTAGAAAACACAATGTTCCAGTAATTGCTGATGGCGGCATTATCAATTCCGGCGATATCACTAAAGCCCTGGCGGCTGGTGCCAGCACAGTCATGCTGGGGCGGTTGTTCGCCGCTACCGAGGAGTCGCCAGGCCAAATTGTCCATCTTAAGCCAGAGGACGTGCCAGCCCGCTTTAGAAGTATTATTAAAGGCGAAAAAATGTACGACTTTAAACAGTACCGTGGCATGGGCTCATTAGCCGCGATGAAGCGAGGCATCGCCATTAGCTCGGAAGATGAATTCCACGGCAAAAAATACAGCGGCGAAGTCCTAATTGCCGAAGGGGTCGAAGGTATGGTACCGCTTCATGGACCACTCAAAGATATAGTTGCCCAGATGACTGGCGGTCTGCAATCGGGCATGTACTATGTTGGCGCTAAAACTATCCCGGAACTGGCGCGCAAGGCCAAATTTATCCAGATTACTCAAGCTTCGTTGATCGAAAGCCACCCGCATGACCTGTTTATCACCGACACCGGAGGGAACCTGTATTAAAGCCATGGGCGAGCACGAAACCCTCGTCATTCTCGACTACGGTTCGCAGTACACCCAGTTAATCGGCCGTCGCGTCCGCGAACTAGGTGTTTACAGTGTTATTTTGCCGTTTAATAAACCGCTGGCCGAAATTAAAAAGCTTAACCCAATGGGAATTGTATTATCCGGCGGCCCAAACTCGGTTTATGGAAAGGGTGCGCCGAGCCTTGATAGAAAACTGCTTGAACTGGGAGTACCGATTCTCGGCATCTGTTATGGCCTGCAGCTGTTCGCTCTGAACCTTGGCGGCAAAGTCGCGCCGGCTCACCAACGCGAATACGGTCTAGCTAAGCTAAAACTAACTGGCAAAAGCACTTTACTACCAGCCAAAGTTGATGGCAGCCGCGCTTGGATGAGCCACGGCGATCATGTGGCCATGGTGCCAAAAGGTTTTGCGGTTACAGCCAAAAGCGGCGATATCATCTGTGCCGTTGAAGATACCAATCGGAAACTTTTCGGCCTGCAATTTCATCCCGAGGTCAGCCATACCGAACACGGCCGCGACATCCTTAAATCTTTCTTAAAAACCTGCGGCTTTAGGTTTGATTGGAGCTCAAAATCGTTCATTGAGGAAACGACGGCTAATATTAAACAACTGGTTGGCGACGCTAATATTGTCTGTGCCCTGTCTGGCGGTGTTGATTCATCGGTAGCCGCCACTCTAGTCAACCAAGCCATCGGTGAGCGCCAAACCTGCATTTTCGTTGAAACGGGCTTGCTTAGACAGGACGAATTTGAAGAAGTTCTGGCGATTTATAAAAGTGTCGGCCTGAATGTTAAAGCAGTCGACGCCAAAGCCCAATTCTTGAATCAGTTAAAAGGCGTTATCGATCCTGAGGCCAAGCGCAAAATCATCGGCCGGGAGTTTATCAAGGTTTTTGAAGCCGAGGCTGCCAAAATAAAGGACGTTAAATTTTTAGTCCAAGGCACGCTTTACCCGGATGTAATTGAATCGGTTTCAGTTCACGGCCCATCAGTAACCATCAAATCCCACCACAACGTCGGTGGCTTGCCGGAAAAAATGAAGTTGAAACTGCTCGAACCGCTGCGCGACCTCTTTAAAGACGAAGTCCGAGTTATTGGCAAGGCGCTCGGCCTGCCGGATGTAATAACCGGCCGTCAACCTTTCCCCGGCCCCGGCTTGGCGGTACGGATAATTGGCGAAGTTACGCCTGAAGCATTGGAGCTGCTGCGCCAAGCTGATGCCATCGTCCGCGAAGAGGTCATTAAGGCCAAAGCTCACGAAAAATTGTGGCAGTATTTTGCCGTCTTATTACCGGTCAAATCAGTCGGCGTGATGGGCGACGGCCGAACTTACGAGCAAGTGGTTGCCATTAGAGCTGTTGAATCAAACGATGGTATGACGGCTGATTGGGCCAAACTGCCACCCGAACTGCTCGAAAAAATCTCTGGCCGGATAGTTAGCGAGGTTCGTGGCATCAACCGCGTGGTTTACGATGTCACCTCCAAACCCCCCGGCACCATCGAGTGGGAATAAAAGACGATTATGTCTCGGTAAATCTGCTTATAGTATTACGGACAGATCGTACCGCAGCCAGGACCTCACTTAAATGTGGGGCTTTTTCGGGCATACTAGGAGCTAGACTAACCAATCCGGAATCGTGAGCTCGCACAAAATACCCATCTATACGAAAGGCCTCTTGCTCGCCTCCGCCTCCAGTAATTCTACGTAGAAGTGCTTCTTGTATCTCTTCCCAGCCCACTAGGACTTGAGGTGTTCTTTCAGCCTGCAAGACTTCATCGTAAGTATTAGTAAAGTAATATGCACTTGGCATGCCAACACCGTGTCCATCATCCGCTATAGTGGTTTCTCTTAAAACCAGTTCTTCGCTCGATTCAACGCTTGGGTATTTTGGTAATTGTGAATCACCCGGCCTAAGTAAACTATCATCAAACTGAGCAGTGCCCTCCAAAACCATAGCTGAAACAACGCGGTCACTTTTGGGATTTCTAACAATCGCAAGTTTGCTGTCTGTCACTGCTGCGGTTGCGTCTGAAAAACCATGCATTTTTACGCCCTCTCGGCGAACCCTACTAGAGGAAAATGTTAAATCCCCATTGTGGATAATGCTAAGTGATGTTCGACGACGTAAAGAATTCCCTACCTCATCAATATCTGCAGAGTCTATTAATACCGGGACTAGTCCTTTTTCTTGAGCATTGATACGAGCAATTAAGTCTTGGTATGGTTTAGCTAACTCATCGTCGGTAAAGACGTCTTCGCCAAAATGATGGACCAGGGCTGTTTCGGGATCACCTACAAAATTATCCTGTGCTAATACATCACTTAAATCGGTCATTACACCGTCTATAGCCTCTCGAGTGAGATCGCCAGCTGTTCTTTGTCCTGTATGTTCTGCCAAAGCAACAGCTTCTTGACTCCTACTAATAATGCTCATATTCACTCCTTAATTGTATAGTTTAATATCTTACCCCTTTTTCACTATCTTGCAAGCATGAGCAGTTTATAGTAAAGTTTCTTTTTGGGCGAGGAAGCCGACGTATTCGGTGTAAGTATTATTGCCCACAAGATACGGATAGCCGCCAAGTTGCTTATTAAAGACATAGTTCTCGAGTTTCAGTCCAGCGGCTTCCTTATTTTCGATACAACGCGTTTTGGAATAGACTTTTAGTTTTTTCTTAGGCACAGGCTTATCTTTGAGTAGATCGGCGATTTTGTGGGCCATTGATAGCGCCAGTTGATCCGATCGCCAGCCGCGGCCAAATTCCAAAATAATTGACTTATCCGGATTCTGGCCGACCAAATTTTGACGGCTGATACTCGGCACATTCTCAAAAACATAGTCCATACCGAGCCGTTTGACGATATCAAGGCATTGCCTGTTAATCTGGCAAATGATAGCGCTTTTGCCGACCGCGCACTCGGCTGTATGGATATCAAGGATTAGGTCTGGCTGGTGGGTTTTTATATCTCTTAGGATGTGCTTGGCGATTCGGGCTTCTTTTGATGGCGGCGCATCCGGGTCAAAACTACGGTTGAGATTAGCCTCTAGAAATTCCTTGCGTTTGGCTAGGGCTTCCGGATGTCCAACTTGCCTTATTATCCGCTCATCACCAACCTGTCTTAGATGAGCTAGAACTTTCAAACCAAACGGCTCATCACCGTGCAAACAAGCAACCACATAAATTTTTTTGATTCCCATTAACCCTATTTTACAAAAATTAAGGGAAAAGAGCGTCGAAAAAACTAAACCCTAGACCCTAATACAGTGTGGCTTCTTTGGGCATTGTCGAGCCCTCGAGGACTTTGATAACCTCTTCAGCCTCCAGTGTTTCTTTGGCCAGCAGTTCATTTTTCAACTCTTCAAGTTTCTTCATGTTGGCCTTCAAAACCACCCGAGCTCGCTGGCCGGCTTCTTTAATCAAGCCCTCCACCTCATCATCAATCAGTTTGGCTGTATCATCAGAGTATTCGCGTTCGTGGACTAGCCGTTCGATCATCATTCCCTCATCAACGTGAAATACTTGGTCGCGCAGGCCCTTGCCCATGCCTTGGTTAACCACCATATCACGGGCCAGCTCGGCGGCTTTTTGCAGGTCATTACCAGCCCCGGTAGTTACCCTATCCGGCCCATAAACCAGCTCTTCGGCTATCCGGCCACCCAGCATTCGAGCCAGCACATCTTTAAATTCGATAATGCTGTGATAACTCTTGTCCTCCGGTGGAATAAACCAGGTTACACCGCCGGTGGGGCCGCGCTGGATAATTGTTACTTTATGGACCATGTCGCTATCCGGCAATACATGGCCAACCACGGCGTGGCCGGCCTCGTGGTAAGCCGTCAATTCCTTCTCTTTCTCGCTCAAAATCTTGCTTTTGCGCTCTGGCCCAATGGCCACCTTTTCAAAAGCCGCCACCACATCGCCGTCCTCAATAACTTTGCGATTTTGGCGCGCGGCGATAATGGCTGCCTCGTTGGCGATATTAGCTAGATCAGCCCCAGATGAACCGGCCGTTTTGGCGGCCAAAGCTTCCAAATCGACGTCTTTGCCAACTGGTTTATCTTTAAAGTGAGTTTCTAAAATGGCCCGACGGTCCTTGCGGTCTGGCAGATCGATGGTGACTTTGCGGTCAAAACGGCCGGGGCGCAGCAGCGCCGGATCAAGTACATCGGAGCGGTTGGTGGCCGCCAGCACAATAATGTTCACACCCTGTTCAAAGCCATCCATTTCCACCAGAATCTGATTCAAGGTCTGCTCGCGTTCATCATGACCACCGCCCATCCCAGAGCCTCGGCGACGGCCAACAGCGTCGATCTCATCTATAAAAATGATGCAAGGCGAGTTCTTTTTAGCTTTATTAAACAGATCGCGCACCCGGCTGGCGCCCACGCCAACGAACATCTCCACAAATTCCGAACCACTGATGCTAAAGAAAGGCACATTGGCTTCGCCAGCTACCGCCCGGGCCAGCAAAGTTTTACCAGTTCCCGGCGCACCAACCAACAGCACACCTTTTGGAATTTTGGCCCCTACCCCCTCAAACTTCTTGGGGTATTTCAAAAATTCCACTACTTCCTCAAGGTCCTGTTTAGCCTCAAGAGTGCCGGCGACATCCTTAAAAGTCACCTTCCCTTTCTCTGTGCCATAAAGCCGGGCCCGGCTCTTGCCAAAGCTCAAAGCCTGCTGCCCTTGGCCTTGGGCGCTGCGGAACATAAAAATCAAGATCAGGGCGATAATAATCACCGGCAAGACATTCGCCACCAAGGTTAGCCAGAAACTATTGCCACCGCCTCCGGGCTTGTTGGACAGCTCCACCTTACCCTGTTGCAAGCCCTGCTCAAAAATGCTTGAGCCGCCTTCCTTAAAAGATTTTTCAGTCGGCTTGGTTTGGTTTTGACGGGTTATCTGCAGTTCATCGCCATTAATGGTTATGGATTTGATCTTGCCGGCATTGGCATCAGATATAACTTGCGAAAAAGGTACTTCCTTTAGTTGAGTCGGCTGTCGAAAAGCCGCAAAAAAAATCATGCCAAACAGAATTAACAGGGCAATAAAACCGATGTTCCTAAAACGGCTCCGTCTGTCAGGCCCACCGCCCGGGCCGACCTTAAACTGTTTTCCATCCATCAGGCGCTTACTCCGTTCGCTTCAATTTTCAATTCACAATTATCAATTATCAATGAATTATCAATGACCCAATGATTCAATTCATTAATGCATTGATTACTTGAGCATTCATTTAACATTGGGCTTTGAGCATTGAGCATTGAAGCTATTATAACAGGCTAATTTAACTGTTAAGCAAAGCGGGCGTAATCCTTTTCCAGCTTGATTTTGCTAGTACCTTTTACAGATGCATTTGTGCCTGGCTTACCGGTCTTAATAAAAACCGCTAGCCGGCTTACGCTATGACTATCAATTTGAGCAATGTCATGTTGTCTTAGCCAATAAACAACTAACTCCTGAGTTACCTCTGTTGGCAAAAGAGCAAATTTGGATCGTTCAATCTTACCATTTTTAACTACTGATTGAGATAGTATCGCAATTTCTCTATCCACAGCAATATTAATTTTTGCGACATTATCGATATCTTTCAGTATTTTTTGCCGCTGCTGTAAGTCCATTTTTGGAATAATTTTAAGTCTCAAGTAGTTACGCAGGATTTTTGTATCGAGGTTGCTGGGATCTTCGCGCCATTGAAGCTGGTGTTTTTGAGCATATTTAAGAATTTCCTTCTTTGGTGTGTCCAACAGCGGTCGAAGGATACCAACGTTACTAGCGATGGCGCTTAAACCTTTGCGCTTAGTGCCGCGGATGATGTTAAGTAGAGCCGTTTCAATCAGATCATCCTGATGGTGGGCCGTAATTATGGCCTTGGCCTTATATTTTTGCCGAACAGCTTCCAGGAACTGATAACGAGCCCGGCGGGCCGTATCTTCACTAGCGTTGGAGCCTAAATGTCCATAACCAACCTCAAAAGGCAGGTCATATTCTTTGGCAATATCTCTGACCAATATTTCATCTTTATCCGAATCAGCCCTGATTCCATGGTTAAAATGCGCCACGACGAGCCGTAGGCTCGTCGAGTCGCCAGTCGCTAGTCTATAGTCTTTAGTACCTAGTCTCCTTTTTTGACTGGTGACTGGTGACTGCTGACTGGTGACTATGTTTTTTTGCACCAACAGGTGCAATAAGGCCATCGAATCCACGCCTCCAGAAACTGCTAAAATATACTTCCCCCAAGGAATATTCACTCTCATCGCTTATAATCTTAGCAAGTCTGTGGTTGGATGGCTCTATAACTTGACGTTTTAATAATTTATACTATTAATGTGAAAGAAGCCGATTACTCTGGTGCAGAACAAACACCAATCGATGAAGATCTTGACTCCTTATCGCGGGAGGAGCTTATCAATGAAGCAAAAAGGTTACGAAATGGTATACGTGCACACCGTGATAGTAGTGGTCATGATCTTTGCTGGCACCACCCGGATTTATGGGGATTATTACCAGAGAAAACGGATCCATTACCAGTGGTACCTGAGGAACAAGTATTCTTCGAGGGTTGCAGGCGCTATTTCCAATCAATAAAAACTCAATTACCAAATGCGCCACGAACAACTATTGAATACGGAGGTAGCGAACAAGGACAGTAAAATGTTTCTTCTGGTACCAGGGGCGAGGATCGAACTCGCGACCTCAGGCTTATGAGTCCTGCGCTCTAACCATCTGAGCTACCCTGGCGTACCAAAGTGCTGGGTAAAAGTCCCGCGCTCTAACCAACTGAGCTACGCTGCCGCGTCAGGCATACACAAATACAGCAATAAAAGTATAGCAAAACAGATAAGATCTGATGAATTTTATTCTTCGGCTACTAGTATTTCGTCGACGGCTAAGACTTGCGGGTCTTCCGTAGTTGCCACCTCATAGATAAGTTCCATTACGTTACTCCTTTTTTGTTTTTGCTTTTAGTACCTGCGCCAATCATCAGGCATAAGCATCTTCCTGTCAAGAAAATTATGTTGTAATTAAATCCGCTTTATGCTTAACTTCTTGCGTTAGGATCTTATCTGTTCTTGTAGAGAGAACGTTCGAGGTGCGGCCCAAACCGAACCGATCGAGTTCGACCAACCAAGACTGTAAGGGGTCGTACCTACCAATTTTAAGTAAAGGAATCGAAAATCAATGTACAAACTATTTGTAGGTGGATTACCATTTTCCACCACCGATGACGAGCTAAAAGAAGCCTTTGCCGCTCATGGCACTGTAGCTTCAGCCGTCGTCATTCGCGACCGCGATAGCGGCCGGTCCAAGGGCTTTGGCTTCGTCGAGTACGAAAACGACGAGGAAGGCAAAGCCGCCGAGGCTGCCATGAATGGCAAGGACTTAGGTGGACGCTCTATCAGCGTTGCCCAAGCCCGCCCTCGCGAAGAACGCTAATTTTAGCCGACTTCAAAAAAAGCGCCCGTCTTGGGCGCTTTTCTTTTTATACCTAAATGTTTAATTAGAGTTGGCTGTCAAAGGTGTTTCAATATTCGCATTTTTAAAACATAGTCTTGGATCTAGAAAACCAGTATTAGGAAAGTCTACACCAGAATCTACTGCAACTAGGCAACTTACCGCGGTTTCTCCTAAGCGAAAATTGAAGCGCAGAAAAGTTGCCTCAAGATCTTTATCTCCTCGAATTAATTCACTCTCGCCTACACCTGCAATAGACACGAGTTCCCAATCTTTATCCTGGTGTAATCCATCGATGCTAACTCCTGTTTTTTCCACTCCCGTATTTACTGGTTTTGGTTTAGGTTTATCTTCTTCTCCACCACAGCCTGCAAGTAGAGCCAACGACACACCAAGTCCAGCCATCTCTTTTCTCATATGTCTAAAATATAGCATTTTAAGTAAAATGCAAGCACTAGCAAAATGGCAAATTGACATATTTTAGGTTACAGATTAGAATCAGTAGTCGGGATTTGGGCTAAAAGCCCTATTTTTAACGCGGGGTGGAGCAGTAGTAGCTCGCGTGGCTCATAACCACGAGGTCGCAGGTGCAAATCCTGCCCCCGCTACCAGAATTAGACTTAGGAGTCTCTTCGGAGGCTTTTTTAATCCTGAAGAAGCCGGCGGCCTAGTAGGAAGTCGCGCCATTCTTGTAGATTTTTGACAACTTTGGAACGATTGTCTGGCGAGGTTTGGCTGACAGCTTTTTCAAATAATTTTGGATCGACATGCTTTAGAGCCACTTCTTTGGATATCAACAAAACTTTTTCGCCCGGTGCTGCCAAACCCAAGAACTCGCGGGCGGCCAGCTCCAAATACTGGTCGGTCTCAAAGTACTTATTTTTAAGTGCCGCGTTCTCATTCTCCAGCTTCAAAACCTTGTTTTGTTCCTCCAAAACAGCCACCTTCTTCTGGAGTTGATAATTAGTCTGGATAGTCTTGACCGTGCTCCAGGCAATCGCCAAGAGTATGACTGTAAATATATAAAGCCCGATGTTACGCGGGTCGGTTATCTGCTTTCGCCGCCGGTCGTTCCAGAAGTTTTTGACTGTTTGTAGCACATCGCCATTATAACTTATACTGGGGTAGACGCGGGGGAGTAGCTCAGTGGTCAGAGCAGGCGACTCATAATCGCTTGGTCGCAGGTTCGAATCCTGCCTCCCCCACCACTCGATGCGGCGAATAAATTCGCCTTACTCGTGGCAAGCCATTCGCCGCATCGAGTGACCCCGAGCGGAGTCGAGGGGCCACAACCGAAACTTACTCGTGGTAAACCATAGGCCCTAGAAGTGAGGAGAGTGATTTCGAGCGTAGTCGAGAAACCATTATGAATTGGTATGTGTACATAGCAAGAGCCAAAACCGGCAGATTCTATACTGGTATGTCTACAAATCCAGTTACAAGATTAAATCGCCACAATTCCGGCGAAGGTTCGAAATTTGCCAAACAGCAAGGACCTTTTAATCTTGTATATGTTTCGCAAGCATATAAAAATAAGTTTGAAGCAAGAAGAAGAGAAATTCAGATTAAAGATTGGTCAAAGACTAAAAAAGAGAGGTTAATCAGTGGTGAATTCAAATAACGTCATAGTTGTATCGCATCCATTAATCGAACACTCTATGACCATCTTGCGTGACAAACGCACAAAGGCCGATGAATTCCGGAGGCATGCTGACATCGTGGCTAAGCTGCTTTTAATCGAGGCCGCCAAAGACCTAACCACCGCAAAATTGAAGATCGACACGCCGCTGGCGCCGCTTGACGGCCAGACTTTAAAATCCCGCGTGATTGTCGTGCCAATCCTGCGAGCTGGTATCTCGATGCTCAGTGCTGCTTATGAACTTTTGCCATCTATCGCCGTCGGCTTCGTTGGTTTGGTGCGCGACGAAAAAACCGCCATCGCCGATAAATACTATGAGAAAATTCCTAAAATTAATCCCGATGATGCCGTGTTCGTGGTTGACCCGATGCTGGCCACCGGCGGCTCGATGGACGAAGCTCTTAACATCGTTAAAGCGGCCGGCGCCAAAAAAATCGTGGTGGTAACGATTGTCTGTGCACCGGAAGGGCTGGAGCGAGTGCAAAAAAACCACTCAGAAGTACCAATCATCACCGCTGCGGTTGACGAAAAACTTGATGCCAACGCCTACATTGTGCCCGGCCTTGGTGATTTTGGTGACCGCTACTTCGCCACGGAATAAACCGTGCCAGACGAACTAATAATTTTCCTGGTCGGCCTAGTTACTAGCTTTTTGGCTGGACTCTCCGGCGGCGGTGCCGGTTTGATCATCCTGCCAGTTCTAATAGGCCTCGGCTTAGGTCCCATAGAATCCCTGGGCGCCTTGAAGATGGGCTTGATCGGCCTGGTGGTCAGCTCACTTTTTAGCAAGTCAGCTCGGCCCCACGTCCGTAAGGACCATTTACGGCCGTTAATTTTAATAGCAGCGGTTGCTAGCGTACTCGGTCCGCTCCTCGCTTTTAATTTAACTGATTCACAGGTCAAGTTTTTTAGCGGCGGACTGATTTTAGTTGTAGCCGTCGCCAGCCTGCTAACTTGGAAAATTGCTTCACATACTCGTCAAGTTAGTAAAAAATCGGAATACATTGGCTACGCATCATACTTTGTTGGCGGCGCAGTACTAGCCGGGTTCGGTGCTGGCGTCAGTTTATTAAATAACTACATCGTCATTGGATTGCTTGGCATGTCGTCTTTGGAATCTATTTCCACTCGCCGGATGGTCGGCTTGGTAGCCGTGCCGATTCAGTTTTTGATGTTCGCACTTGGCGGCCAAGTTAACTATCCAGCCGGTTGGATATTAATTGGCGCTATGGCTATCGGTGGACTATTAGGTCTTAATTATGCTGTCAAAAAGGGCAACGAATTCGTTAAAAAAGTCATGGCCGCCACCGCCATTGTCCTGGTAATTCTATTGTTTACTTAGAATCAATTCGTCGGGATTCCGGATGAAAGCGAGGGTTTTGTTTTGGCTTTGATCTTTCAAGCATCTCTGAATCGCCAAATTCCATTGGGAAAGTTGGTTTAAACTTTGGCCTATCCGGTCCCCACGCCGCGTCATGAGATACAGTTTTTGGCATCATATGACGCAAAATACGGGGGAGAAAATGTTCTTCTGGAAGTTTTGGTTTTCCTGTTTCTGCCATGCCTTAAAGTTAAGCAAAATGGCGTTTCAAAGGCAATACAAAAAAATAGCGGGGAAGAGGCCCTAAAATTTTTGTAATCAATCGTAAAAAAATTTAAATTAAAAAACTATTCTAACTTAAACTAAATACTTAACAAGTCAAGTATTTTATTCAAGTCGGTCAAACAAGTCTGAACCAACCGTTGTAAATCCTACACAAAATGAAATCTAAAGAAGAGAAGGTTGACTTTCTTAGGCAGCCTTGCCCTTGTTCCTAAGTCTATCCTTGAGTTTTTCTAAAAATGTCCCGGATTGTTCTCTACCGATAAGCCTATCATTATCTGTTAAGGGTTCAACCGGTAGCCTATCAATTGTTGCTTGGCCTTCTGGATATGGTTTAGAACCACCGAGCCGTGTCTTTGGTTTTTGCCGATAAGGATCAGACCGATGTGCAATTGGTTTTGGCGTCGCCGATTCAACTTGAAAAAGTCTCTCCGGTCCCGATGCTGGCGGGATTTTAGGCCTATCTTGCGTAGGCCTCGCAGCTGGTTCAATTCTTTCGATATCCGGGAAGTCAGTCAGAGGCACCTTTCCCGGCTCCTGGAATGGGCTTTCGGCTTGTGGTGCTTCTGGTCTTACCATAACTATATTATATAATCTTCCAAATTAGGCTGCAGCAGTAAGTCTTAGTTTTTTAGCTTTTATGTTTGTTTTTCGGTTGGACAATACTGCTTTAATTGCTGGGTGTTGTTTGGCTTTCTCAGTCGCTCTATCCCAAAAAGCCAGTTCCTTTAGGCGAGCATCCCTGGTGTAATACCAAGTCTTGGCTACCATTTCATCACTGGCCCAATATAAACACTCTAACCAGTGTATCTGGCTTAATGAATATGGCTCTCTGTTAGGTACTAATCTCTTGCCAGTTTGCACGGCTTCTCTATCCATTAAATACTTCGTCATCTCAATCTGTACTGGCAGATTCCTGCGTATCGAGCCGGCACTCGGTAATGCTATATCTTCCGGCGAAAAGGCAGTATTCAAAATAGAAATGCTATCAAAAGTTTTATTGTGGAAACCGACTGCTTGGTTGTAAGTTTCAACTATTGCAGTTTGGGGCGGTCTTTTTTTGGAACGTGATGCAACATCTAACTTATTCCAGAGTCTTCGGGCTGCAAGATTCTGTTCGGCAGTACTTTGGGGTGCCCATAGACCTTTTGTAGCTTTCACAAAATTATTCCTTGGGCTAAACTTGCCGATCGGATCAAAGTCTATTGGTTCGGCTGCAGCTGCAAGTAGGTTATCAGCTCTAAACCGTGCTATTTCAAGCACAAGACCGATTTGACCGATACCGGCAAATACTGGCCAGCGCGCTTCGCTAAAAAGAAGCATGTCGGGACGTATTTTTTCTCTTCTGAACGGTTTTCGAAAGGCCCGCTCGGCAGCAAGGCTCAATTCATACATTGTTTATATTTTAGCATAAAAGCTTATGTTTGACAATCTAGCGAATCTCTACAAAAATCTTTCTCTAAAAACAGATACGCACATGTCCATAATTATGACATATGTTCGAATTATGGACGTTCGATAAAACTAGAATGTTGGACCAGAATGTTAAAACAAAAAACCGTTGTTAAATCTAAAGTAATTTAGTGGTTTGGCCGTTAAGCGGCTGCTCTTTACGGGCCACGAATTCCTGCCACGATTTGGGTTCTGCTTCACGGTTTTTGATATTTACCAGTGCCATCATCAAATATTTAGCAATTTGCGGATTGGTCACCAACGCCAAGTGGTTATCAACGCACAGCCGGCGAATCATGTAACCGTCGCTTTGGTCTTTTTGTCCAGTTGGAATATTGATAGCTAGTTGAAACTTCTTTTGATTTATGGCCGAGGCCAGGCCCGGTTCTTTGTTTTCGGCAATTTTATATAAAAGTTTGGACTTAATTCCTTCTCTCGTCAAAAAAGCGTGCGTACCGGCCGTCGTATAAAAATGCCAGCCTTGAGAATAAAGTTGCTTTATTTCGTCGAGTAGTTTCGATTTAAAAGCATCGGTGATGCTAAGAAACAAGCTTTTTCCCTGCACTGTTTGATCGGCAGCCAGCCACGACGCCCAAAAGGCTTCCAGCAGGTCATCCCCCAGACAGGCCACTTCGCCGGTTGAGGCCATCTCCACCCCAGCCACCGGATCGGCGCCTTTCAGCCGATTGTAGGAAAACTGCGGGCTTTTGACACCTACGTAATCCAGATCCATTGTCTGATAGGCTTGCGGCTTTTCGACTCCCAGCATAGCCTCGGTGGCAATTTGAATTAAGTTATGGTTGGCAACTTTGGAGACAAACGGGAAGGAGCGCGAAGCCCGGACATTACACTCGATAACCTTTATCGCATTATCCTTAGCCACAAACTGAATATTAAATGGGCCGGTAATCTTGAGCTCGGCGGCGATCTTTTGGGTAATCTGCCTGGCTCGGCGGATGGTTTCTAAGTAAAGTTTTTGCGCAGGATAGGCCACAGTGGCATCGCCGGAATGAACGCCAGCGTTTTCGATATGCTCGGAAATAGCATAGATGAGAATTTGACCATTGGCCGCCACGCCGTCAATCTCGAACTCTTTGGCATTCTCGATGAATTTGGAAATAACCACCGGATGGTCGGGCGAAAGTTGAGCTGCACGATGCAAATAACCCTTCAACTCCCTTTCTGTTCGAACTACATTCATGGCACCGCCGGAAAGAACATACGACGGGCGTACCAAAATGGGGTATCCAACCCGCTTGGAGAACGTCTTGGCTTTACTTAAGCTACTAACTTCCGTCCACTCGGGTTGATCAAGTCTTAATCGGCCTAGCATTTGGGAAAACTTTTGGCGATTTTCTGCTCGATCAACCGACTGTGGTGAGGTGCCAAGAATTTTATAGCCGGCTTGATGGAGCGGCAAAGCCAGGTTGTTAGCAATTTGGCCGCCGACCGAAATGATAATACCGCTGTGATTTTCAAAGTCGGCAATGTCGCGAACGCGTTCCAAAGTTAGCTGTTCAAAATAGAGCCGATCGGAGTTGTCATAATCGGTCGAAACAGTTTCCGGATTGGAATTTATAATGATGGTCGGCAAATTGTAGGTTTGCAAAGTTTTGACGGTATTGACAGCGCACCAGTCAAACTCGACTGACGAGCCAATCGAATAAGGTCCCGAGCCGAGCGTGATTACAGCCTTGCTGGCCATCGGCTCAATATCATGTTCGCTACCGTGATAGGTCATATATAAATAATTAGTCTGGGCATCAAACTCACCGGCCAGAGTATCGATTTGTTTAACGACCGGTAATATGCCCCATTTTTTACGCAAGCTCCGGATTGACTCTTCATCGGATTTTTGAAAAGCGGCTATGGTTTTATCAGAAAAGCCAAGTTGCTTGGCCTGCCTAAGTAGTGCTTGGTTGAGCTTGGAGCCTTTAAGTTTTTGTTCATGAACGGCAATCCTAGCCATTTGGGTCACAAACCATTTATCGATGTTTGCCTTAGTGCTAACTTGCTCAGCCGTTAAGCCGGCTTTAAGGCACTCATAAATTGCAAACAGGCGGCTATCAGTTGGCTTTGAAATTTCGGCTTTTGGATTTTGGAAATTAAATTTATGAGAACTTAGGCCATCGGCGCCAATGTTGAGCATACGGACGGCTTTTTGCAAAGCTTCCGGAAAAGAGCGGCCAAGTGCCATAACCTCGCCAACGCTTTTCATTTCCGAACCGATATCTCGGTCACTGCTTTTGAGTTTTGATAAATCCCAGCGAGGTATTTTGACTGCCAGATAATCGAGGGCCGGTTCATAAAAAGCCGGGGTTGAGCCGGTAACCGAATTGGTCAGTTCGTCCAGTCGATAGCCAAGAGCTAGCTTCATGGCCACAAAGGCTAGTGGATAGCCAGTGGCTTTGGAGGCCAAAGCGCTGGAGCGAGAAAGTCTAGCATTAACTTCGATGACTCGGTAATCGCCGTTTTTGGGGTTAAGCGCAAATTGGATGTTGCACTCACCGATTATGCCCAGCTGCTCAATGGTTTTGAGTGAGACTCCCCGCAAGCTGTGATATTCGCTATTGGTGAGAGTCTGTGACGGCGCCACGACGATGCTTTCGCCGGTGTGGATACCCATTGGATCAAAATTCTCCATGTTGCAGACGGTAATACAGTTACCGGCGCCGTCGCGGACGACTTCGTATTCGATTTCCTTCCAGCCGTCTAAGTATTCTTCAATTAGAACCTGCGGCACAGCCTTCAGAGCCTCGCGAACTTTTTGTTTCAAAACATCTGGCGAAGATATTTTGCCCGAGCCAAGTCCGCCCAAGCTGTAACCGGCCCGCAACATAACCGGATAGCCGAGTTTAGCGGCTGCCCTAAGAGCTTGACTAATGTTGTAAGCCGCCTGACTTATCGGCGTCTTAACAGCGACTTTAGCTAGCTCGGTTTTAAAAAGATCGCGGTCCTCGGTTACTTTGATTGATTTTATTGGGGTGCCCAGAACCTTGATTCGGTATTTGCTAAGTACGCCAGATTCCGCCAATTCCAAGCCGAGATTTAGAGCTGTCTGGCCGCCGAAGCTTAAGGCAATGGCATCCGGTTTTTCGCGGGCAATGACTTTAGAAACCACATCGGCACGCAGCGGTTGGAAGTAAACTCGATCGGCCATATCGGCATCTGTCTGAACCGTAGCAATATTTGGATTAACTAAGACAGTCTGCAAGCCTTCTTGTTTGAGAGCCTTAATGGCTTGCGAGCCGGAATAATCGAATTCACCGGCTTGGCCAATTTTGAGACCGCCCGAGCCCAGGACCAAAACTTTTTTAAGCTTCAAACTACTCATCGCTCAGTTTCCCAAAACCCATGTCCATAATTACGACATATGTTCTTTTTCTGGACATATTGATGTATGTGTTCGGTCATAGTAGCTCCCGGAATTTGTTAAACAACCAGGCGCTATCGGTCGGGCCGGGCGTGGCTTCCGGATGGAATTGGACAGCAAAGAAAGGTTTGAATTTATGCACAATGCCCTCCACCGAATCGTCGTTGAGGTTCTTATATGTTACCCGCCAGCCAGCCGGCAGACTTTTGGCATCAACCGCATAGCCATGATTTTGACTGGTGATATAGCATTTATCTGTATCAAAGTTTTTGACTGGCTGGTTGTGGCCGCGGTGACCAAATTTGAGCTTATAAGTTTTGGCGCCAACGGCCAGTGACATCAATTGAATGCCAAGACAAATACCAAAAACAGGTTTGCTCTGCTTAAGCAGTTTCTTAATGATATTAATCGCTTCGGGATAATCGGTTGGATCGCCCGGGCCGTTGGATATGACCACACCGTCGTAATCTTCATTTGTAAAATCATAACCGCTGGGCACACGCTTGACGGTTAAGCCGAGATTAACCAGCGAACGCAATATGTTTTCCTTGGCGCCGCAATCTACTAGAACCACTGTTTTCTTTTGTTTGGGATTATAGATTTTTGGCTCGGTCGGCAGAACCTTTGGTGTTCTATAAAAATAACCTCTTAGATCATTTAGCTTACCGCCGATGACACCGTTCATGACGCCGCGCGTCCGCAGGTGTTTAGTCAAAGCTCGAGTATCAACACCGGAAATAATCGGTACGTTCTGTTCATTCAACCAGCTAATTAATGACTGCTGGCTATCAGCATGAGACCAATCCGGTGACAACTCGCTAACTACCACCCCGGTTACATGAATTTTTTGCGACTCCCAATTTTTTTGACTTTGAGCACCGTAATTGCCAATCAAGGGATAGGTAAAGACTAAGATTTGGCCGGCGTAGGACGGGTCGGTTAACGACTCAACATAGCCGGTCATGCCGGTATTAAAGACGACCTCGCCGGGTCGTCCTTTTTTTATCTTGCTGGCTTCCACGCCTGCAAAACTTTTGCCGTCGGCCAGAATGAGTTTAGTTTGGGCCATATAAAAAAATACCGCTCCTTGCGGGGCGGTAAACCTCCTTGGTCATAGGCCAATACTTGCGCATGATTTGTAACACGTTGTGACTAAGTTACCAAAACCGCTTTAATATAGCAAGCTTAAGCTTTAAGGGCTTGTTTGATGCGCTCGGCGGCCGGCAGTTTTTTATCAACTTTTTTGAGGGCTTCGGCGGCATCTTGGACAGAGTAGCCCAGCGCCACTAGGCCTTGCAAGGCTTCATCACCCGGATCAGCCATGGTCGTTAAAAATTCGGTGGCTTGCTCGGCAGCCGGCAAACCAACCTTATCTTTCAGGTCAACTACTACGCGTTCGGCGGCTTTACGGCCGACGCCTTTGGCCTGTGAAATGAACTTAACGTCGCCACCGGCTATCGCCTGGCGGACGTGCTCGATTGAGGCAACGCTTAAAATTGCTAGTGCCATCCTCGGGCCAATACCTTTAACTGACAACAATTGCTCAAATAGTCTTTTTGATTCTTCGGTTCTGAAACCAAATAAATCAAAAGCATTATCGCGAATTGATTCATGAACGTAAAGTTTGGCTTTAGCACCGACTTTTAGAGCCCCAAAATCTTCGAAACTGACCAGCAGACCATAACCCACACCGCCAACATCCAAAATTACGGCCTGTCCGATTTTTTCGGCAATCGTACCTTCCAATGTAACAATCATTATTCTATTATCCCATCAAATCCTGTTTCCAAGGAGCCTCCTTGGAATGGTGGGGAATATGGTTTAAAATTCTTCTATGCCAAGTCGCAATCTCGAGAAAATTTATCTTGAGGATAGTTTCTATCACGTCTATAACCGTGGTGTTAATAAGCGAAGGATTTTTTTACAAGATAGAGACTATGCAGTATTTCTTAGTTTATTGAAAAGGTATCTTGATAAAACACCAGTCAAGGATAATAAAGGAAGAGAATACGAATGGCTGCATAAGAGAATAGAGTTGTCAGCATTCTGTCTCATGCCAAATCATTTCCATCTTCTGCTGTATCAAAAAGATTCAAGAGCTATGACGAGACTTCTTAGTGGTCTCTGTACTTCTTATACAGGTTTCTTTAATAAAAAATACAGTCGTTCAGGCCCTCTCTTTCAAGATCGATTTAAAGCTTCTCTCATTACCAGGGATGAGTATCTGCAACACATATCGCGTTACCTTCATTTAAACCCTCCTAATTACAGACAATATGAGTGGTCAAGCCTTCCCTACTATTTAGAAACTAGAAGTGCTGGTTGGTTAAATCCTCAGCGGATACTGGATCTTTTTGAAGGGGATGATTACCAAAGTTTTGTTGCCAATTATGAAGATCATAAACGTGTCATTGATGAAGTAAAATCTCAGCTAGCGGACACATAATTCCAAGGAGCCTCCTTGGAATGGCTATTTTTGTTGATGGGTCATGGCGTGTGTGATGGCGCAAGCGAGGGCGTCGGCGCAGTCATCAGGTTTGGGTACTACTTTTAAACCCAGCAGAACGCGTACCATTTCTTGGATTTGTTTTTTGTCGGCTCGGCCATAGCCTGTAAGCGCTTGTTTAATCTGTAACGGTGTATATTCAGAAATTTCAAGTCCAGCTTGCTTGCCGGCGACTATGGCTACACCGCGGGCTTGAGCTACCGCCATGGCGGTGGTGACGTTTTGGGCAAAGTACAGTTTTTCAACCGCCATTTCGGCTGGTTTGGTTCCAGCAATAATTTCGGAAAGTTCATCAAAAATAATGGCCAGACGCTGGGCATCGTCTTCTTTTTGCGGTGTCCGGATGACACCGCCGTCAACGAGCATCAGCTTGCCATTTTTGGCAACCTCAATAATGCCAAAACCCAGTAAACCGGTGCCGGGATCAATGCCGATTATGCGCATATTGATTCTTGATAAGATAGCCAGCTGCTAACAGAGGCAAGCTCCAAAAAATCCAATCAGCATAGAACTGCCAAGTTTTTAGAACACTGAGCAGATCTCTCGCTCTTAACTTGTTGGAAATTTCTCCGCATGTTCCATAAATTTCTGTTCGGATCTGGCTATGGATCGGAAAACCAACCCTTAAATTCCCCCGTCCAACACTATACGGAATCCCGGGGCAATTCCAACCAATCGACTCGTAGTCAAGGCTGTAATTTGGAGTTTTAAAGTAGATAAGTGTAGTCGTCAAAAGGCTGAGTGCGAAAATAACTAATATAAATTTTTTTAATGTTTTCACCAGTTCCATCATAACAACCTTAGACTCAGATATTAATGTCCTCAGGAATGTCGAAGTTGGTATAGGTATTGGTCGCTTCTTCTATATCTTCCAAAGCGTTCATCAAGTTGATGACTTTGCGGGCGGTGTCAGCTTCTTCGATTTTGATGATGGCGTTTGGTTCGTACCCAATCTGGGCCTCAACAATTTCCAGCCCGGCCTCGATTAAAGCTGAGCGGACTTTGGCCAGTTCGTTGGCAGGGCTATAAATAACCGTTTCGCCGGTTTCTGGCTCTTCATAAATATCGTCGGCGCCGGCTTCGATAGCCTTAAGTTGCAAGTCTTCGCCTGTTCCCTTCACTCGAATTATGCCCTTATGAGCGAACTGAAAGGCCACACTACCCGGGTCAGCCAGATGACCACCATGCTTGGTAAAAGCCAGTCGAACTTCGGGATATGTCCGATTTTTATTATCGGTTGCTACCTCAACGATCACGGCGATACCGCCCGGCCCATAGCCCTCATAAGTAATTTCCTCTAGTTGGGCGGCTGATTTATCTTTAACGCGCTGAATCGAACGCTCGATGTTGCTCATTGGCATATTGGCAGCTTTGGCTTTTTCAATCACCATAGCCAATGCCGAATTTAAGTTTGGGTCGGTGCCGCCGCGAGCGGCAATGGCAATTTGATTACCAAGTTTGGTAAACAGCGCGCCGCGCTTGGCGTCCGTCACTCCTTTTTTTCGTTTGATTGTGGCCCATTTACTGTGCCCTGACACCTCGACTCCTCTCTCCTATATTTTAGCAGTCGCGGGTTTTTTGCGGTGTTTGTGGATAGCCAAGACAAATATCAACACGGCGCCGTAAAAGCCGAGCATGCTAAAGGTGCTAATAGACCGATGCAAAAAGATTGATGGAATGCTCGAAAACCAGTGGGCAATGTCTAAAATGTAAGTCAAAAGCAAGTTGGCCGGCCAAGCCAGCCAACCGGCAACCGGTGTTAACCACATACCGCCGGCTGCAGCGATGGCGGATAGCAGCATGGCAAAAGGTATCAGCGGCACTACTAAAGCGTTAGCTACTAAGGCGACTAAAGATAATTGACCGAAGCTTGCCATAATCAGCGGCAGGGTCATGATTTCCGCACAGAGTGTTTCAATGACCACCATAGTCAAATTTTTTGGCCGGCGTTTAAATCTTTGAGCAACTAGTGGTGCAATCACCAACACCCCAAAGAAGGCCAAGAATGACAAGTACCAACCTAGATCGCCCCACACATAAAAAGGATTGGCCAGTCCTGTAACAGCTGCCGCCAGAGCGATAAGCAGAACCGGTTTGAATTTGCGGCCGTAGTACCATGCCCACAACCCAAGCACAGCTACAAGTGAGGCTCTGACAATTGAGGCACTAAAGCCGGTCATTAGTAAAAAGCCGGCTATCAGTAATAATGAAGCTGCCAGACGCTGAAATTTGGAGCCAAGTTCCAACCGTGATACGGCCCGAATGATAATGGTCAAGTTATAGCCGGATACGGCAACGATGTGAACTAGTCCAACCATAATCAATTGAGTGGTTAATTCGCTTGGCAAATTATTGCGCTGGCCGATTAAAAGACCAAGACCAAACGAAGCATTTGGTTCGGGCAAGGCGCTGTACATGCCGGCCTTGAAATCGCGCGTAAAGCGATTCATGAAAGCATTATCCTCGCCAATTTTATCGAGCTGGGCATAAGCTATTCTGGCTTGATTGGCACCGCGCATCGGATAAATTTTGCCGGAAATTAGGACTTGGTCGCCACGGTAAATCATTGGCTCGCCAAAGCCGCTGATTTTAAAACTGCCGGCCAGCGGCTGACTGTCGGGCGCTAGCTGCACATTTTTAACAGTGAACTCTAGCTGCGAGGCAGTGGAATAAATGGCATCGCTTGAGGCTATTGCCTGAATAGTCACTTGCTGACCACTTAAGGATTTAATCTGACCGAGTTTTTGCGCGAACGCTCCGCCGCGCCACAAGCCTAAGCTCAGACCGAAAAGGACCACTAATATTAGAACGATCGTTCTTTTTGGTCTGAGCGATAAACAAAAAACAATAAACAATAACCCCCAAATTGGCAGTTCAAAGGAAATTATTTTGGCCAGGCCAATTCCGACGAGCACAGCCAGACAGGCCACCGTCAGCAGCGTCGTCCGCCGAAACCGCCTCATAATCTGTCAATCATTACACAATGACAGCCAAAAATTAACTGCTTACGTTTTTAACTTAAAAAGCCTGACATAAGGTCAGGCACTGTAGTGGAGGGCCCGGCGGGTCTCGAACCCGCGACACGCGGCTTAAAAGGCCGCTGCTCTACCAACTGAGCTACGGGCCCTCGTCGCGATTAAAAACGAGCCTCGAAGGCCCGTCAATCACATCTTAGATTATCTGACTTTCGCCAAAAAAGTCAATCTGTTATCAATGTCGTTTCGGCAGTTTAAATGAACCTTTGGACCATAGCGAGATGAAGCTGGCTAGGGCGCCGGCTGTTATTAACCAAGATTGATTATTGTTTAGGAACTTCCAGATTACTGAATCATAGGTACCGTCCGGTAAGGCCGTGCCTAAAAAGGGCACGGTGATTAATATCATAAGTGCGGCTCCGCATAGTCCGGCTGCCAAACCGAGAACGGACTGCAGTTGGCCCCGTGGTTGATTACGAACCAGCAAAAGCGTCAGCAAACTTGGCCCAAAAACCAGAATTAAATTAGTGGCGTCGGAGCTAATCGAGCTAATGTTTGTCTGATGCAGTAAGTTACCAATGTCAGCGCTGGCCAGACTGACTAGTACAAAACCGGCACAGACAGAGAAAAAGAACATCGCCCCGTTGCTTTTCAAAAAATAAACACTGGCTGCCGGCAGCAAAAGCAGAATTAATAGTATTATTTCGGCCATGCGCCAATTTTAGCATGCCTGCCCCGTCTATCTGGCTTTGGCAGCCATGTCCATAATTACGACATATGTCGTAATTATGGACATGGCGTTCTCTGATTATGGATCAGATACCCTCTAATTATAGGAAGTCTTATCTGGGCTGTTAGAAACTTAGCTGGTTGCCTTCGGTCAAACCAAAGTAATTGGCTCGGCCGGCATTCAACTCTAACACGTACTTGGCCGGCGGCTGATTGGTAAATGACTGCGGGTTGCTTGATGGCTGTACGTTAAGCTGTCGATAGACAACTTTTTTGTCGGCTGATAGCCAAATGATATCAATGGCAAATTGCATATCTTTGGCCCAAAAGCTATAGCTGCCCGGTTTATCAAACACAAACAGCATGGCCTCGCTTGGGCCAATGCATGGTTTATCGCCTAGACCCTTTTGTTTGTCTTTTTCGTTTTCCGCCCTTTGGATAAAAAGATTGGCCTGATTTATCTGAATGGTCTGATTGTGATCCAAGGTTTTGGCGCAGGACAAATTACCAACAGAGTTAGCTAGCACGAGCGATACAGCTAGCAAAATAAAAATAATTAAATACTTGAGCTTTGCCATTTAAGCGCCGACGCGGTCTGTTTTTTGACGCCGCATTGCATTTTGCTCAACGTAGTCAATAATTTTTTCAGCCACGTTGCGGCCGGTAACCTGCTCAATCCCAAAACCGGGCGAGGAATTTACCTCCAGGACTAAAGGCCCCCGCTTACTACGAATTAAATCAACGCCGCAAATAGCCAGCCCCATGGTTCTGGCGGCCTTAATTGCCGCCTTGCGTTCCCCGTCAGTCAATTTGATGGTCGTGCCTTCCCCGCCCTGATGCAAGTTGGAGCGAAATTCTTCTTCGAGATTAATGCTCTGGCGCTTCATCGAGGCCACTACCCGACCGCCGACCACAAATGCCCTAATGTCGCTACCCTCGGCTTCTTCAATATATTCCTGCAGCAGGATATTAGTGCCTTCTTCTTCCATCAGATAAAAGCCTTGCAATACCGACCTGGCGGCTTTTCTGGTTTCGGCCAATACCACGCCGCGGCCGTGCGTACCACGGGCCAGTTTGATAATAATCGGCGGACCTCCAAGTTCCTCTACCAAACGCTCTATCTCTTCAGCGCTCAGTCTGCCTCTTGAAAAAATAGTCTTGGGAATATCAATGCCAGCCCGCGATAATATCTGAACCGAACGCAGCTTGTCGCGCGAGCGCACAATGGCAATGGAGCTCGCAGTGGTGAACACGCCCCGCATCTCAAATTGACGAACAATGGCTGAGCCATAACGCGTGAAAGACGAGGCTATGCGTGGGATGATAGCATCAATACCTCTTAGAATCTGCCCTTCATAAATCACCACGGGATTATTTTGTTCTATTCTAGCCTCGCATTGGGTGTAGTTAATAACCTGGACTTCGTAGCCACGCTTAATAGCTTCTTCTTTCAGCCTTTTGGTCGAATAGTTGCCTGGACCCTTGGACAAGATAGCAATTTTCATAATGCTTACTTTACCTCGTAACGATACTTCGTTCCCTTTTTAGGGTCAACAATAAAACCGTGACTGCGTAAAAAGCGTCTGCCAATTAGTACTCCCTTCATCATTAAAGAACGATCAGCCAAGCTGATCTGAATAGGATACTGTACCTCTCGTATAACAATCGTGGTTGGGATAACGTAGCGCTTAGAAACAATGCCATTACTGCTCCTGACGTCCTTCAAGACAAAGGAATTAACTGCCACTTCTTGCTTTCTGCCGTAAGGACGGAAGCTAAGAGCTGGTTCTCCGGTGGGTAAGACTATTTTTTTGATCCGTGTAGCATGGAGACTGCCAGAAGTAGCACCTGTATCAATTTTTGCGACTAAGTTGAAAAGTCCAAAGTCAGGAAAACTGACCTTTTCAAAAGCACCAATTAGTTTGGACTTCTTCATAGGTAGTATATTATAATATCTTTTACAACATTAATCAATATGTGCCGGCTGGATATCGAATTGATTATAAAGAGCATCGATCAAAGATTTGGCTGGAGCTAAACTGTCTCGATGATCCAAAACCGATTGTCTGCTGTAGAGCGCTGCAATTTTAGACCCAGGCTTAATTTTGGTGCCAAGCGGAACAATTCTTTGAACTAAAAGTTGATTTTCTTCCCGACTCAATTGATAGCCACTCTTGATAAAAGACAGCTCGTTAGATTGAAACGAATATATCCCCGAACTTGGAGTTTTTTTGATTAGACCGGTGTTGGTTGATAAAGAATGGAATATCATCAGGCTGCCTTGAGCTGGCACTAAGTCAACCGAAAAATCGTCTATTGTGTAATCGAGACCGCTTAGTTCTAGAATGTGTAGTAATAAAAATGGGATATCTTGCGTGGGTCGATAAAGCATGGTCAAAAGTGGCGTCACGCCAGTTAAACGTTGGTTGATTTCCAGCAAATATAGGTGGCCGGCTTTATCTACTAGGAAATCCAGTCCAAAGATTCCATGGTAGCCTGTACTAGCGAGTTTATCGCCAACGACTTTGGCGAGCTTTGTCATCTCTTTGTGCAGCGGCTCCATACCAAGTCCATAAGAAATTTCGGCACCAGTGAATTTTTCAGTGGCCAGATTTTGTGGGTTCAGTAATTCCGGGGCATTAACAATCTGCTTTTGCACCGGACCAATCAGTGTGTCATATTTGGTCACGCAACATTGCAAGCTTCGTTCGGCAGCTGAGTCGATATATTGAGAGATAACAATTTTAGGATTTTTTGGCCGATTTAATCTAAAAACCCCTAGTGCTTCATTCAAGTCACTTTCCTGATTAATTAAAAATGTGCCTCTACCGCCGCTCATTGTCTCATGCTGAAGTATCAGTGGTTCGCTACTGCTTTGAATATCAGCCAAGCTCCCGATTTCGGACAGCCTTTTAATTTTAAAAGGCGGAAATGGCAACAGCTTGCCAAACTCTTGCCGGAACAAGGCCTTGTTTTCATAAAAGGGGCACGATAGATTCGTTCCTAAAAGTTTAAAAGTGGCCTTTTGGAGAGGCGGTGGAATCTTTAAACCAAGCGGCTTGTATGTTAAAACGTGGTGATCTTTATATTCATCTACCAGCTGCTGCTGAAAATTAGCGTTATTGAGTAGGCTTTGACTATTCAGACGAGGCAGCTCAATGCCGAGGCTGGCTAAGGATTCAACCGCTGGAGCGCCTTGATCGGCAATGTCCCAGCCGTAATAGGCCGCGATTTTATAATCATCAAACCACTGCTGTGGTCCTAGTCTGGAAAAAGGGCTGATGCCAACGCCCAGTAACTTCAGTGACTTCTTAAAGCTGACTTTCATCAGCTCATTGTGAAGTCTCCGCGGGCTAAAGTCTAGAATTTCTTTTCGGCTGAGAGAGGGAGGCGGAACCCCGTACCGAAAGCCATGATACGAATCATTCTCGTCTTAAAGGACCGAGGCTTTCTGGTACGTTGGGTAACCTAATTTGGATGCGCAATAAGAGGTGTTAGCCGCTGCCGGCCACTCGGCGGTAAACAAACCAAAAGAAAACAATAATCAGCAGAATAATCATGATTATCATGGGTATAAACCCAGCACTTAGCTCCGAGTGCTTCGCACGCATCCGCCAACGGCGGATAATCTCGGAGACTAGGTGCTGGGTAAAGCCCTTTTGGTTATGTTTATGCATTTACTAGCATTTTAGTAAGCACGGTTAATAAACACAACTGCCTTGATAATTACTGCATTTTATAGAATAATATACTTCCTATGGCCTCTTGTGAGAAAACCTCATCTGATATTGAATCAAGACATAGGCAAGCCCTACGCCGCATTTTGGAATTGGTACAAGAGCGAAATGAGTTATTTGAACTAGTTGATGATCGTCATAAGAAAGCTTATACCGATGATTTAACTGGCTTGGCTAACCGGAGAGCTTTTGACGAGAAACTATCGGCATTAGTAGAAATCGCTCATCAAAACCAAGAGCCTATAGCTATCATTTTTGTCGATATCGATGGGCTTAAGCGGGTTAATGACAACTTCGATCATCAAGAAGGCAATAAAGTCATCCGGACAGCCGCTGAGACGCTAAAGTTATTTGAAAACGACGGGGATTTGGCTGCTCGACTTCATGGAGATGAACTCTGCTTAGTTATGCCAGGTTTTAGGCCTATTGAGGGAATCTCCTCAGACCAGCTTTTAGAGGAAACTGGGAGTTTGGTTAAATATATTACCGAAGCGGCTATAAGAAAGTTGGGTTTACCGGAAGATTTATATGTAGGTGCCGGCGTCGGTATGGCTATGCTTATGCCTGGAGACCTCCCGGGCGATCTTATGAGACGTGCTGATAATTCTTTGTTAGCTTACAAAGCCGCGCGTAAAGATCAATTAAGAAGCATAGGTGTGGTTTTTCAAGACGAGCGTTTGCTCGATAATTAAAATAGGCCGCGTTTTTTGGTTTGTTTGAATTGAGATAAGAGTTCCTGTTGTTCTTTGGTAAGTTTAGTAGGTGTATCAACGATGACTGTGACGATGTGGACGCCCCTGCCCTGAGCTTTGTCGAAGGGGCGGCCGGAGCCTTGCAGGTGAGGCACGCCATGGCCGGACAATTTAAAATCAGTACCGGAATTGGTGCCGGCCGGCACCTTCATCTTGACTTTGCCATCGACTGTTTCAACATCAATTTCCGTGCCCAGTGCCGCTTCAACTATGCCAATATGCTCGTTGGATAGAATCAAGTCGCCTTCGCGGGTGAACTGCTTGTGCGGCTTGACGCGGATATTAATGTAAAGGTCGCCCTTGGGACCATCGGTAATTGCCTCGCCATGTTCCCGCAAGCGAATAGTGGCGCCATCATCAATGCCGGCTGGAACTTTGAGTTTAATAGTTTGGCGTTGGCGATGCGTGCCTTTGCCGCGGCAGACGGTGCAGGCTTTTTCGGGGATTTTGCCCTTGCCTTTGCAGCTTGGGCAAGGGGCAGCTTGTTGGATATTACCAAAAATCGTGCGCATGACGTTAGTAACTTGGCCTGAGCCTTTGCAGGTTTCGCAGGTCTTGAGTTCATAGCCCGGCTCAACGGTTGTGCCCTTGCAGTGCTCGCAGGTATCTTCCATGTTGAGGTTGAGCTCGGTCTTAGTGCCGAAAACGGCTTCCTCGAAAGAAATTTCCACATCGGTTTCCATGTCGCGGCCCCGCCGAGCACGGCGGGACCCCGAGCCTGTCGAGGGGCCGCCGCCAAAGAAACTGCCGAGAATGTCGCCCAAACCTAGATCGCCAAAATCAAAATGAAATTCCTGTTTACCCTGAGCGAAGTCGAAGGGCCCAAAACCACCGAATCCTCCGTCAGAAGCAGCGCTGGTACCAACACCGGCATGGCCGAACTGGTCGTAGCGCTGGCGCTTGGAACTATCTTTTAAGATCTCATAGGCTTCATTGACTTCTTTGAATTTTTCCTCATTGCCACCGCGGTCCGGATGGTGCTCTACCGCCAACCGCCGGTAAGCTTTTTTAATCTCGTCAGCACTAGCTGACTTATTCACCCCCAATATTTCGTAATAATCCCTTTTTGCCATAAGCTAGTCCCGGCCCGGCCCGCGGCGAGTTGCTCCAATAAACTGCAACTCGTTAAGCCCTACGCCCTTCTGGCATTCACGCAGTAGCCGTATCAGGTTTGCCTGATTCATCTTGGCCTCATCTCTCTTGGGGTCAGGTGAATCGCCCTCCCAACTGAAAGTAGTTATTCGTTGAGAAGAACCATGTGGTTGGTTGACAATTCGTACCTTGTACTCAAAATGATTCGGCTCGATCATGGTTTGCTCTAAATAAACTCCTGGCGCCTCAAAATGATCACTAGGGCTACGCAGCTTGAAATAACCAGCAGGAACATAACCAGTTTTTACTGTCAGACCCGTCTTGCTATCCCATCGCCATGGAATATCCATTACTATATCCTCGACCAAGGTCGAGAGTTCGGAAGTTACAGGCCTTTCAGAAGTTCTGTCTAAGTTTGGTTTGTGGTGTGGGTTAGGTGGCATTTTTAAACCCCTCATTCAGCCATTTTTTGGCGCTTGCTGAAATCTGACTGACAGGCGTTGCTGTAAGGGAGGGCGTTTCATAACTATGAAGTTTGGCAACTTCGCGCTCAATTTGGTCAAATAAATTCTCGCGGCTTTCCATCATTAGCAAAACCTCTTCGCTCTTTTCTATTTTACCTTTCCACCAATAGGCCGAGCTGACTGGCATTTGTCTGACACAGGTAACTAGACGTTTTTTGAGCAAGACTTCGGAAATTTTATCGGCCTCTTT
>Ga0155636_123_pt1 | contig 76804 bp, 94 predicted proteins | sample RifCSPhighO2_12_FD_107293 | JGI IMG/M metagenome (GOLD analysis project Ga0155636, IMG submission 107293) | Candidatus Saccharibacteria bacterium RIFCSPHIGHO2_12_FULL_47_16b | reverse complement strand
AAACCTTTGGCGCTACGAGCGGCCGCAACGCGGCCGCCTGCGTGAGCACTGGCAGCTGAATGTCGATATCTTCGGCGTTGAAGGCCTTGAAGCTGATGTCGAAATAATCCAGATTGCTGATGCCATTCTTAAAACTTACGGCGCCAAACCAGACAGTTACAAAATTCGGGTTAATAGTCTAAAGTCTGCCGAGGCAGTCTACAAAGATTTGAGACTAGATCAAGTCCAGCATCGAGCGGTGGCTAAACTGCTTGATAAACGCGCCAGAATGAGTGAGACAGAGTTCAACTCTTCACTTAAAGAAGCGGTCGGTCAAAAAACTGCTGATGACCTGCTTGAATATTGGTCTAAAGAGCAACCACCGGAAAATATTGCTGCTCTTTTGAACTTGCTGGAAAAGGCCGGCGTTTCGAGCATTGTATTCGATCCAGAAATTGCTCGCGGCATGGATTACTACACCGATATAGTCTTTGAAGTCTTCGATGAGAGCGCCGAAAACAATCGAGCCATGTTCGGCGGCGGCCGCTACGACGGACTAGTGGCGGAATTTGGCGTCGAGCCGGTGCCAACGGTTGGTTTTGGTATGGGCGATGTGACGCTACTTAATTTTCTCGAAAGTAACGGCTTGTTGCCCAAACTCTCAACCGAAACCGATACAGCCGTAATTTTAATCGGCGATGTTTTTGAAGATGCTCAAACGGTCATTTCGGAACTGCGCCGTCAAGGACTGAATGTGGCAGTTGATCCAACTAACCGAAAGTTAGACGCCAAAATCAAAAGCGCTGCTAAATCCGGCGTCAAATATGCCATTTTCATCGGTGAACAGGAACTGAAGACCGGTAAGTACAGACTTAAAAACTTAGAAACCGGCCAAGAACAAGAACTGGAAACTGCCGAACTTGCGCAGGCGCTGGAGTCGTCTAGGGTATAATCGGTCCAATGAAGGTAACCAGAACCAATAAAAGTCCGACGCAGGTTGTGCTAGTAGTTTCGGCCGATCAATTCGATCTGACGCCAATCAAAGACCACACTCTGACTCATTTTGCCGATAAGGTGAAGGTGCCGGGCTTTCGGGAAGGGGCGGCGCCAGCGGCTTTGATAGAAAAGTACGTTGACCACAATGCTTTGGCAGAGGAATTTACCAACCATGCTCTAAATGAACTTTACGGTAAAGCTGTCGATCAAGAGAAGTTGCGACCAGCCGGGCCGCCACAAGTTCAGCTTAAAAAGTTCGTGCCCTATACAGATTTGGAATTCGAGGTGGAAGTTGAGGTTATCGGGCCGATCAAGCTGCCGGATTATAGGAAAATTAAAGTTGCCAAAGCTCCGGTAGAAGTTACCACTAAAGAGGTTGACGAGGTGATTAAGTCGCTGCTGCAACGAGCGGCCGAGCGCAAAGAAGTAGAGCGAGCCGCCAAAACCGGCGATGAGTTAATTATTGATTTTGCCGGAAAAGACATAGAGGGTAAGCTGATTGCCAACACTTCCGGCAAAGACATCGATGTTATTTTGGGCAGTCAAAAATTCGTGCCGGGGTTTGAGGACAATCTGGTCGGTTTGAAGGCTGGCGATAAGAAAGAATTCGAGATTACATTTCCCAAAGATTACGGCGTTAAAGCCATGCAGTCTAAACCAGTGACATTCTCGGTTGATGTCAAAAAAGTTAACGAAATGACCGAACCAGAAGCCGATAACGCCTTGGCCGCCAAAATCAGTCCTTTCAAAACCTTTGCGCAGTTAAAAGCCGACATTAAAAGACAACTTTTAGCCGAAAAACAGCGCCAAGCCGACCGGGCTCATGAAGATGAGTTAGTTAATAAACTGATTGAAAAAAGCGACATCACAGTGCCCAAATCGTTAGTCGATGAGCAAATCGCTCAAGCCGAAGCCAACGAAAAACAAAGCTTGATGGCCCGCAGCCAAACGTGGGGGGAACACTTGGCCGAGGAGGGCGTGACTGAAGAGCAGCACCGTGAGCGTCAGCGTCCGGATACTGAACGCCGGGTTAAAGGAGGGTTGCTGCTGTCGGAAATTGCCGAACAGGAAGGCATTGAAATTACGCAGACAGAGCTGGAAACCAGAATTAATTTACTGAAAAACCAATATCAGGATGAGAAAATGCGGGCTGAACTCGATAGTCCGGACAACCAACGCCAAATCGCCGCCCAACTAATGACCGAAAAAACCGTCGCCAAACTTATTGAATATGTGTCGCGCTAATTGACAAATAGAATTTTAGTACTATAATTGTATTAATTATGGATCACGGTATGGAGCATGGTGAAATAAAAGGCCCTACAATTGGATTTCCCGCAGGTGTTGAGGCAGCTGAAGACCTACACAGACGCAGTGGCGAGCCGGCTCCACTCCAACTGGTTGGCAACTTTAGCGTAGAGCTAACCTCACCATATGAAGTAATTAGATTATTGGATGAAGCGAGGGCAAGAATTAGCCCAGTTCCACCATCAGACACAGGGGAGAACGCTTTAGATCACTCTGAAAACTAAAAAATCTCACCCACCGGTGAATTAGCACTCTGCCTTGACGAGTGCTAATTTAATGAGATATACTTTTCGCATATGAATAAAACCAGCCAAGTCTTAGTGCCAACAGTTATTGAGCAAGAAGGCCGGTTTGAGCGGGCTTATGATATCTACAGCCGCTTGCTCAAAGACAGAGTTATATTCTTAGGCACAGATGTTAACGAGCACACTGCCAATTTGGTGGTAGCCCAGATGTTATTTTTGGAAAACGAAGACCCGGATAAGGACATTATCTTTTATATCAATAGTCCCGGTGGCAGCGTTTATAACGCTTTTGCCATTTACGACACCATGAAATTTGTAAAATGCGATATTCAAACTGTTGGTATCGGTGTAAATGCCTCAGCCGCGGCTCTGCTTTTGAGTTCCGGCACCAAAGGTAAAAGACTACTTCTACCCAATGCTACAGTTATGATTCACCAACCGAGCGCCGCTGCCGAAAAAGCCAAAATTACCGATCTGGAAATTGACCTCCGTGAAGGCATTCGCATTAAGAAACTCCTGAATGAAATCTTAGCCAAAAATACCGGCCAGCCACTTTCCAAAGTGGAAAGGGACGTTGACCGAGACTACTGGATGACTGCCGAAGAGGCCAAAAAATACGGCCTCGTCGATAAAGTTATTACTCACAGATAATAATTGACCTAATTGACCTAATTAACCTAATTTCTAATTGACCTAAATTAATGACCCAATGCCGAAATGTTTAGAACTTAGGATTTTGGATTTATTTAGAATAATTCGTGCAATTAGAGCAATTAGAAATTCACGCTTGATTCTTTATCCATAATTCTGTATTCTTGTTTCTAAGGAGTAGTGTACTTTGGCCTTGCTGTAGTTTAAGCAAATTTTGGCCATGAGTAGTGGGCTTCAAGCTGGCAAGCTTATCTTATAAATTATAATTTTTGGTTCTAGGGGGAACAAAGGCTTTTGGCGGCAAAAAAAGCAGGCGGCATTGCATCTCGCATCTATTACACACCGACCGATGACATATTAAGTCCACCAAATTTAGTGGATCATCAAAACTCCTCGTTTACTTGGTTTATCCGCGAGGGATTAGGTGAGTTATTTGATGAAATCAGTCCGATTGACGATTACACCGGCACCAAGTTGTCATTGCGATTCAAAAAATATCACTTTGAACAGCCCAAGCTAACCGAGCAAGAGGCCCGCGCCAATAACGTTAGCTTTGAGGCGCCGCTCAAGGTCGTAATTGAACTAACCAACAAGGTTACCGGTAAGATTAAGGAACAGGAAATCTACCTTGGTGATTACCCCTGGATGACATCTAGGGGTACTTTTGTAATTAATGGGGCTGAAAGGGTAGTAGTCAGTCAGTTGATTAGAAGCTCTGGGGTGTTTTTCACGGCCGAGCCGTATGGCACGGTTAAGCTTTATGGGGCTAAGATTATACCGGTGCGCGGTGCTTGGTTGGAGTTTGAGACGGCCGCTAATGGCGCCTTGCACGTTAAGATTGATCGCAAACGTAAAATACCAGTTACCACTCTACTGCGGGCTCTGGGTTTGAGTGAAGCCCAAATCAAACAGGCTTTTGCTCATGTTGACACCGGTTCGCTTAATTACATTGACGCTACCTTTGATAAAGACCCAGCCACCAGCACCAACGAAGCCCTAATTGAAGTTTACCGCCGGTTGCGTCCGGGCGATCTAGCGACTGTTGATAATGCCCGCTCTTTAATCGAAAACATGCTTTATAACTTTAAGCGCTTTGACTTTGGCCGGGTCGGTCGTTACAAAATCAACAAGCGGTTGAATTTGGATGTGCCAAATACTGTCAAGAACCGGGTGATGCGGATTGAGGATCTATTGGCCATCATTGCCGAACTGATTCGACTTAACAATACCCAAGACCCGGCCGACGAAATAGATTCTCTGGCCAATCGTCGTGTCAAACTGGTCGGCGAGCTGGTTCAGCGGCAATTTAGGATTGGCTTACTACGGATGGAACGTAATGCCAAAGACCGCATGAGCATGTCCGAAATTGAAACTGTTACGCCGGCTCAACTTATTAACGCCCGGCCGGTAGTTGCTGCGGTCCGCGAATTTTTTGCTAGCTCACAGTTAAGTCAATTTATGGATCAAATTAACCCTTTAAGCGAACTGGCACACAAGCGCCGCCTGTCGTCCATGGGACCAGGCGGCCTTTCACGCGAACGGGCTGGTTTTGAAGTCCGCGACGCTCACGCCACCCATTACGGTCGGATCTGTCCAGTGGAAACGCCGGAAGGCGCCAACATTGGCCTAGTGCTTAACCTCGCTTCATACGCGCGGGTAAACGAGTATGGCTTTATCGAAACGCCGTATCGCAAAGTTATTAATGCCGTACCGGCCAAGCAGTCGGCCGGTCATATTGCGGCGGTTAACTTAGAGGATGTTAAGGGCAGAGTTATTGTTAAGGCCGGCCAAGTGATTACGCCAGCTGCAGCTAGAAGACTAGCGGCTATCAAAGAACAAGTCGCCTGGCCAGTTAAGGCTAAAGTCACCAGCGAAATCGTCTATCTAGATGCCGCCGAAGAAGAACAAGCTACGATTGCCGGCGCCGGTAATGAAATTGATAAAAATGGTTACTTTAAGGAGGTCCGGATTAGTGCTCGGATTCGGTTAGAACCTGGTGAAATTGATGCTAATGAAGTAACCCATATGGACTCCGATCTAGCTCAAAGTATCGGCAGCAGCGCCGCTCTAATTCCGTTTATCGAGAAAAACTATGTCTTGCGTTCACTAATGGGCTCTAACCAGCAGCGACAAGCTGTGCCATTGATTCAGCCAGAAGGTCCAATTGTCGGCACTGGCTTTGAGAAAGTTGTGGCCGAAAATAGCGGTCAACTGGCGATAGCCGAAATGGACGGCACCGTTCAAAAAGCTGCCTCTGATGAAGTAGTTGTCAAATACAAGAACGGTAAGAGAGCCACCTTTCATCCGGTTCATTTTGTGCGGTCTAACGAAGGTAGCTCGATGAATCAGAGGATAGTCGTTTCAACTGGCGACCGAGTCAAAGCCGGCCAACCTTTGATTGAGGGCATGTGTATTGCAGATGGTGAGCTAGCACTGGGCAAAGACCTACTGGTAGCCTTTATGCCGTGGGCTGGCTACAACTTTGAGGACGCTATCATTATTTCGCGCAAGTTGGTTGAGGACGATATCCTAACCTCGATTCACATTGTTGACTATATGACCGAAGTCCGCGAGACCAAGCTTGGTCCAGAAATTGTCACCCGTGACATTCCGAACGTTTCCGAAGAGTCGCTGCGGCATCTGGATGAGGACGGGATAGTTCGGATTGGCGCCGAAGTTCACCCCGGCGATATTTTGGTTGGTAAGATTACACCAAAAGGTGAGCAGGAGCTTTCTAGCGAGGAGCGATTGCTGCGGGCGATTTTTGGTGAGAAGGCCAAGGAAGTCCGCGATACTTCGCAACGGATGAGCACCGGCCGCCATGGTAAGGTAGTTGGTGTTAAGGTCTTTTCAAGAAGCACCGGCCATGAGCTAAAAGCCGGCGTGATTATGCAAGTCCAAGTTTTTGTAGCTCAAATGCGCAAAATTGCAGTTGGTGATAAACTTGGCGGTCGTCACGGCAACAAAGGTGTGATTGCCAGAATACTGCCGGTTGAGGATATGCCGTTTATGGAGGACGGTAGGCCGATTGATATTATCTTAAACCCGCTCGGCGTGCCGTCGCGTATGAACATTGGCCAGCTATTTGAGACTCATTTAGGCATGGCGGCAAGAGCGCTTGGTATTAAGGTAGCTAGTCCGGCCTTTAACGGAGTGCCAATCGATAAAATCCAGCAGCTACTCAAAGAATCCGGCTTGCCAGAAGATGGTAAGCAGCAACTTTATGACGGCCGGTCCGGCCAGCCATTTATCGAAAGATCAACCGTCGGCAGTATGTACATCATTAAACTTAACCATATGGTGACGGATAAAATTCACGCCCGCTCAACCGGCCCTTACACTATGGTCACTCAGCAGCCGTTAGGCGGTAAAGCCCAAAACGGTGGCCAGCGTTTTGGCGAAATGGAGGTTTGGGCATTGGAAGCCTACGGCGCTGCCCACTCCTTGCAGGAAATGCTAACTATTAAAAGTGATGATGTTTACGGCCGAGCTAAAGCTTACGAGAGCATTATTAAAGGTGTTGAGATTCAGGGGCCAAAAGTCCCAGAAAGCTTCAATGTATTGGTTAAGGAACTCCAAGGCCTGGGCTTAAAAGTCGACCTTTTGACGGCCGATAATAAGGTGATTGACGCTGAACATATACTAGCCCAAAACATCAAAGACGAAGCCGCCCACGCGCCAAAAATTGCACCACCAACCAGCGCGGTTGATGACGTTGATGTGACCGAAGCAGCTGTAACCGATAATTTTGCTGCTGCGCATATGGACGACACCGCGATGGTCGCTATCAGCGATGACGGTCTACTAGTATCTGGCAGCGATGATACCACTAGCGATGAGGAGGCGAAATGAAATTCCTAATTTCTAAACCCGAATTTCTAAACAAATCCCAAATACTAAATTCTAAATTCCAAACTTTAGAGTTTAGAACTTCGAACTTAGAGCTTAAGCCGACATTAGGAGGCGTCTAGTGCGTTATTACGCTCCTGGAACTAACATTGCCGATTTTGATGCTGTTCGCTTAGCCATCGCTAGCGCTGATGACATATTGGAATGGAGCTACGGCGAAATAACCAAGCCGGAGACCATTAACTACCGAACGCAAAAGCCGGAACGCGACGGCTTGTTTGATGAGCGAATCTTTGGACCGGTTAAAGACATCAATCCGCACGATGCTAAATATAAAGGCATCCGCAGTCGGGATATGGCAGTTGATAAGAGAGGCGAAATTGTTACTCGCAGCATCGTCCGCCGGGAGCGGATGGGCCATATCAGCCTGGCCTCGCCGGTAGCCCACATTTGGTTTTTGCGCGGCACGCCGAGCGCCATTGGCTTGCTGCTTGGCCTGACCGTCAAGAGTTTGGAAAAAATCGCTTATTTTGCCAGTTACATCATCACTGATATCGAGGCCGACAAGAAGCAAAAGCTGGTTGACGATAAAGAAGCCGAATTCAAAGCTGCCGAAGCGGCTATCAAGTCTCGACATGACAAAGCAGCTGCCAAAAAAGACGCCGATATTAAGGAGCTAGCTGCCACTTACAATAAGGAGCTAGAAGAACTAACCAGCCAAGCCGAGGCCTGGCGGACTCAAATTAATATGTTGGAAAAACTGAACCTGCTGACCGAAACTGACTATCGGGCCCTGCCAAACGAGCTGCAGTCGCTGATTAAAGTCGGCATGGGCGGCGAGGCTTTAAAACAGCTGCTTGATGAAATTGACATTGCTAAATTAATCGACGATTTATCTAAAGAAGCCGAAGACGCCCGCGGCCAGCGCAAGAAAAAAATTATGAAGCGCTTGCGCCTACTCGAGAGTATGCAGCGGGCTGGTATTAAACCGTCCAGCATGTGTCTGTCGGTGTTGCCGGTTATCCCGCCGGATCTGCGGCCGATGGTGCAATTGACCGGTGGCCGGTTTGCCACTTCCGACCTTAACGATCTGTATCGGCGGGTGATTAACCGTAATAACCGGTTAAAAAAATTGATCGAACTCAAAGCGCCGGAGGTTATCCGACGTAATGAAATGCGTATGCTGCAAGAAGCGGTCGATGCTTTGATCGACAACAGTAATGCCCGAAGCGGTCGAGCCGTGGCGGCCACTGGCCAGCGCCGCCGCCTAAAATCTTTAAGCGATATGTTGCGCGGCAAACAGGGTCGTTTTCGCCAAAACCTGCTTGGCAAGCGCGTAGATTATTCTGGTCGAAGTGTGATCGTCTCTGGACCAGAACTTAAGATGTATCAGTGTGGTCTGCCTAAGACCATGGCCTTGGAGCTGTTTAAACCGTTTGTGATTGGCCATCTAATTGATAAAGAGCTGGCCCATAATATTCGCAGTGCTACTCGGATGATTGAAACTAGCGAGTCAGCCGTCTGGGATGCGCTGGATGAAGTCATTAAAGATAAGTACGTTCTACTTAACCGGGCGCCAAGCTTACACCGCTTGAGTATCCAAGCCTTTCAGCCGGTTTTAATTGAAGGTAAGGCCATTCAACTACACCCCTTGGTTTGCAAAGGCTTTAACGCCGATTTTGATGGCGATCAAATGGCGGTTCACTTGCCACTTGGCGAAGCTTCGCAAAAAGAAGCTCACGAGATCATGGCTTCTAATCGCAACTTGCTTAAGCCGGCCGATGGCTCGCCTATCTTGCATGTTGAGCAAGACATCGTGCTTGGTTGTTACTACCTAACCTACGAGCGACATGGCGGACAGGCCCAGAAGGCGATTGTCTACAGCAGCTACGAGGAAGTCTTAAAAGCTCTTGACGAGCGTAAGCTTAATCTGCAAAGTCGGGTTGAGGTGCCATATCGAGGCCAACTAAGAGATACCACAGTCGGGCGTTTAATCTTTAACGAAATCTTTCCAGAAGACTTTGCTTTTCAAAACGAAGCTATGACCAATAAAAAACTGGAAAAAGTCATGTCGGCAGTTTACGAGAAATATGGTCAAGATCAGACAGCCTTGATAGCTGACGACTTGAAAGACCTAGGCTTTTACTTTGCGACTTATTCGGGACTGTCTATTGGCATGGATGACTTTAGCGACCTTAAAGACTTGCAATCAATTGTCAGTCAGGGCGAAGCCAAGGCTACCGAAATTTCCCGCCAGTATGCTGAAGGCTTTATCACTGATGACGAGCGCTATCGCTTAACGGTTGATACCTGGACTGACGTTGATACAAAAGTCGAGCAAGCTCTGGCCGAGCAATTTGCAACCGAGGATAACACTATGTCGATTGCCGTAGCTAGCGGCGCGCGTGGCAACATTTCGCAGATGAAAAAATCAGTCGGAATGCTCGGTATGTTTGCTGATGCGACTGGTCGGGCGATTGAGCTGCCGGTACGTTCCAACTATAAGTATGGCTTGACGCCGCTAGAGTACTTTACGGCTACCCGAGGCACACGTAAGTCTTTGATTGACATTGCTCTAAGAACAGCCGACTCCGGCTACCTAACCAGACGTTTGGTTGATGTAGCCCAAGATGTCTTCACTGTCGAACCCGAAGCCGAAGATGGTGGCTTTCCAATTTACCGCAGTGATTCCGAAAATATTAATGTCAATTTTGGCAACCGCTTGGCTGGCCGCTACGCAGCCGAAAATGTTAAACGCTATGTTAAAGCCGGTGAGATGATTACGCCGGAAGCGGCCCGGGCTATCGGTGAAGATAGTTCGATTGAAACAGTCCGAATTATGAGCGTTTTATCTTGCGAGTCAGTCCGCGGCGTCAGCCGCAAATCCTATGGGCTTGATTTGGCTACCGGCCGGCTGGTTGCTAGCGATTATCCAATTGGCGTAATCGCTGCTCAAAGTATTGGCGAGCCAGGCACCCAGCTGTCACTCGATTCCAAGCACCGGGCCGGCGCCGTTACGGCTGGCGATGACGTTACCCAAGGCCTAACCCGCGTTGAGGAAATTCTGGAAGTTCGCACACCAAAAGGTCAAGCCTATTTGGCTGATATCACCGGCACGGTTAACACCTGGGAAGAAGACGAGCAGTACATAGTCCAAATTACCGCTAAAAAGCGCAAGCCGGTAGAAGTAACGCTTGGTGAAAGAATTGCTAAAGTTGCCGATGGCGATGAAGTCAATATCGGAGATGTTATCGCCGCCGTCGAAGACGGCAGTGAGCCGCTACTGGCGACGACAGTCGGCAAAGTTAAACTAGGTAAAAAGATTATTGCCATTACGCCAACCGCCAAAAGCGTAGTCCGATACGAAATCCCAAGCTTTAGGCAGATAGTTGTCAAAGACGGCGATATTGTTGAAGCTGGACAACGCTTAACCAATGGTTCTATTAACCTGCATGACCTGATGCGCCTATCTGGTATTGAGGAAACCCAACGTTACATCATGAACGAAGTGCTTTACATCTTTGCCAGCCAAGGTCAGACGATTGCCGATAAACACCTGGAAGTTATCATTCGGCAAATGTTCAGCCGGGTGCAGATTGAAGATTCCGGTGATTCCGAATTTATTACCGGTGATATTGTCAGTAAACTAGCAGTGGTTGAGGCTAATGAGAGGCTGGTTAAAGAAAAGAAAAAACCGGCTCAATACAATCAGCTGTTACTCGGTATAACCAAAGCCTCGCTTAGCACTGATTCCTTCTTAAGTGCGGCCTCGTTCCAGGATACAACCAGGGTGTTAATTGCCGCGGCTACTAGCGGTAAAGTTGATAAGCTTTATGGTTTGAAAGAAAACGTTATTTTAGGCCGGCTGATACCAGTCGGCACAGGTGCTAGAACAGATGAGGAGCCAGTTGAAACAGAGGAGAAACAGTGATAAACTCCAAACTCCAAACTTCAAACTTCAAAAAAAATTCAAATTTCAAATTCCAAAGTTTGATTTTTGATTTTTGCTTTTTGTTGTTTGAGCGACCGAAGGGAGCGTCTGATGCCAACCATTAATCAACTTGTTAAGAAGCCTCGTAAATCGGCCAAAGCCAAAACCAAATCGCCGGCGCTGCAGCGCGTGGTTAACAACCTTAAAACCAAAAGTTATGAAAAACCGTCGCCGTTTAAACGCGGCGTTTGTATTCGGGTTACCACCAAGACTCCTAAAAAACCAAACTCGGCGCTGCGTAAGGTCGCCCGTGTGCGTTTAACTAACGGCCATGAAGTTTGGGCTTATATTGGCGGTGAAGGGCATAATTTACAGGAGCACGCCGTGGTATTAGTTCGAGGTGGTCGAGTTAAGGACTTGCCCGGCGTGCGTTATCACATTGTCCGCGGCCATCTGGATCTGCAAGGTGTTCAGGATCGTAAAAAAGGCCGCAGTAAGTACGGCGTCAAGAAGGGTAAATAAAAATGCTACGCATTTTTAAGAAATTAGTAATTAGCAATCAGGAATTAGCTTTACTATTTCCTAGTTCCTATTTTCTAGTTACTCTGACCGGAGGTCACCGTGCCGCGTAAGACTACAAAATCTTTGGTGCGCGATGTTGAGCCAGATCGTCTATATAACAGCAAACTGGTAAGTAAACTAATTAATCGAGTGATGTTAAACGGCAAAAAGCAACTGGCCGAACGACTAGTCTACGGCGGCATGCAACAGGCTGCAGATAAATTAAAAGTTGATAACCCGCTGGAGGTACTGGAAAAAGGTTTTGCCAATATCCAACCTCATCTTGAGACTAGGGCTCGGCGGATCGGCGGCGCTAATTACCAAATTCCGGTTGAAGTTAAAGGCCAGCGTCAGCAACACCTAACAATAATGTGGTTTGTGGCCGCCGCCCGCGATCGTAAAGGCATGCCCATGGAAAAACGAATTACTGCCGAACTGGTCGATGCTTACAACGGCACCGGCGCAGCCGTTAAGAAAAAAGAAGATGTTCATAAAATGGCCGAAGCCAATAGGGCATTTGCTCATTTTGCAAGATCATAAACGCCCTGGAGTAAAGAGTAATGAGTCAAGAGTTACGAAATAATAAAAGTAAAATGAACCCCGAGCGTAGTCGAGGGGCCCACTTTGCGAGGTCTTAAATTATGATAGGCGCCGAAAGAATTATGGTGGAGCCTTGTGCCCGATGTGTCTTCAGAAGGAGACTGGGAAATTCTCCGCTAGGCTATGAAATCGATAAGTATATGAAGCAATCCGGTTCGTGGCAGAGTATAGCTCAAGGTTTCTCATCAAACACAGAACGATTGGCGATAGTCGCTCTGAGCTCGCGAAGACTTATATCTCGAATAGATCTAGGATTATCTTCTAAAGATGCAACTCCAGAAGAAGTTGCTGAAGCCATGCAAGGTTGCCTTATGCCGGCTATCGGCGAAAGACCAAAAAAATGCCTTGCCGTACAAATGTTATTAGAGAGAAAAAATTTATCAAAACAACCTGTTGCTGAGATTGAGGAGCGTAAGACGCGACATGACGAAGCAGTGCAAAAAGCAGCTTCAAGGATGAGCCGTAAAATAATCGATAGAACTATAGAGATATAACTAGTATGGTAGATAAAAAATACCCATTAGAGAATCTACGGAACATCGGCATTATTGCTCACATTGATGCGGGCAAGACGACCACCACCGAGGCTATCCTTTATCGAACCGGCTTAAAGCATAAAATCGGTGAAGTCCATACCGGGGATACCACAACTGACTGGATGGCCCAAGAAAAAGAGCGCGGTATTACCATTACAGCTGCCGCCGTGACTTGTTTTTGGAAAGATAAAAAAATTAACATCATTGATACGCCCGGCCACATTGACTTTACGGTTGAGGTCGAGCGCAGCTTACGAGTATTAGACGGCGCGGTGGTTGTCTTTGATGGCAAGATGGGCGTCGAATCACAGTCCGAGACCGTTTGGCGCCAGGCCGATAGATATAACGTGCCGCGGCTTTGTTTTATTAACAAAATCAACCAGACCGGCGGCGATTTTTATAAAAGCTTGGACAGTATCCATCACCGACTTTCCAAACGAGCCTTTCCGATTCATCTACCAATTGGCTTTGAACAAAATGTCAATGGCGTGGTCGATCTGATTACCATGAAGGCTTACATCTATAAGGAGTACCATGACAAGAACTTGATAGAAGGCGAGATACCAGCCGATATGACCGATCAAGTCAAAAAATACCGTTCGCTTTTGGTTGAGAATGCTGTGGCTGAAGATGAGCAAATGCTTGAAAAGTATTTGGAGGTTGGCGAAGAGGGACTCTCGGAAGATGAAATTCGTAAGGCTATCCGCACGGCGGTGTTGACCGGTAAGTTTTTTGCCGTTTCTGGCGGGGATGGCCGGGGCGTCATCGTTGAGAAATTACTCGACGCTGTAACTGATTTTCTACCTAGCCCGTTGGACCGTGGCTCGACTTGGGGAGTAAACCCTAAAAACGGCGATAAAATTGAGCGTAAGCCGGACGCCTCCGAACCATTTGCAGCTTTAGCCTTCAAGATTGCCACCGACCCCTTTGTTGGCAAACTGGCCTTCTTTAGAGCCTATTCCGGAAAGGTAGAAGCCGGTAGCTACATCCTCAACAGTTCCACAGGAGAAAAAGAGAGAATTGGCCGAATTGTTAGGTTACACGCTAACAAGCGCGAAGATGTTAGCGAAATTGAAGCCGGCGACATTGCCGCTATAGTTGGTCTTAAGGGTACTACAACCGGCAATACGCTTTGTGATCCAACGCACCCGATTGTTTTAGAAAGTATCACTTTTCCCGATCCACCAGTCAGTATTGCCATTGAACCTAAAACTAAGGCCGATCAGGAAAAAATGAGCCAAGCCTTGCAACGGCTGGCTGAAGAAGATCCAACTTTTAGGATGAAAATCGACCATGAAACCGGTCAGACAATCATTTCTGGAATGGGCGAGCTGCACCTTGAAATAATCGCCGATCGAATGAAACGCGAGTTTACAGTTGATGCTAATGTCGGTGAGCCGCAGGTTGCTTACCGCGAAACCATTCGTAAAGACGGCGTTGAGGCCGAAGGTAAATACATTCGTCAAACCGGTGGTCGTGGTCAGTACGGCCACTGTTGGCTACGGCTTTTCCAAAATGAAGCTGGCAAGGGCTTTGAGTTCATTAACAGCATTAAAGGCGGCTCCATCCCGAGCGAGTTTATTCCGGCCATAAAATCTGGTATCGAGGAAGCTATGGCTAATGGCGTGATCGCCGGTTATCCGGTAGTTGACGTTAAAGTTGAGCTATATGATGGCTCCTATCACGACGTTGATTCGAGCGAAGTAGCCTTTAAAATCGCCGGCTCGGCCGCCCTCCAGGATGCTGTCAAAAAAGCCTCACCGGTTTTGCTGGAACCAATTATGAAAATCGTGGTTGTCACGCCTGAGGGGTTTATGGGTGATGTGATTGGCGATCTTAACTCTAAACGTGGTCGTATTGAATCGATGGTAGATCTATCACCTGGAATCAAAGAGATCACGGCTTTTGCGCCGCTGGGCGAGATGTTCGGCTATGTCACCAATCTTAGGAGCATGACTCAGGGCAGGGCTTCGTCATCGATGGAACTGGACCACTATGCCGATGTGCCGGCCAATGTGGCAGCCGGCCTAATTGCCAAATCCGGCAAATAGTTTATAGTATCTCTTATGGAAGACCCTCGTTTTAGGCCCGCTGGACGAAAGGCGCCAATTATTGTAGGTCCCAAGCCAGCTATTACGATTGGTCCTGAGACACTTGTTACAAGGACCCTCGGTCAAATTTGGGAAGAGGAAAGATCAAGGGCGGCTTATCTTTTATTCCTATACCGCTCACACGAATTAGGCATGACTGATCTATCGGTCACGCATTATATAGAGCCGGCAGCCGAAATAACACCATTAGCTCAACACAGCAAGAATAATGATATACATAGCTGCGTTAACACAAATCAACTTAATGCCATGCTTTGGCAAGGGCAGATAAGTCAGGTAACGGCCGAGCGCGTTAATGCTAGTTTGACTGATGAGCTGAGGTCATACTTTAACGACGCTGAACTACTGATCCTATCAAATCAAGTTGTAAAAATTGGCAATTTGGCGATTAGCGAACACTTTGAAGAAATCGTTCCTGATGCTGACTTTTCTTATTACGATGTTCAATTCGCCGGGGAAGATTTGGCTAGAGTTGCTCTGACAGAGTTATCAAGAGGCAGCGTATTAAGCATGGACTTACCAGAGCACGTTGTATTAGCGGTAGGCTACGTTAATTTAAATCAAACTCAGCCAGAAGAAACCAATCTAATAGTTGTAGACCCCTTAACCCCTCACCACCAGCGGGCTCAGAAAATCGCAAGCTTTCGTAAGTGTAGCTTGATTTTGCCCTCACTAACTGATCCAGTCAGAAATGTGGCAGCCGATTTTGCCAAATCTGGCAAATAATGCTATAATAAAAGTATGTCAAGTAGAGTGGCGGAGTTCACTTCTCCGCCCGTTAAGCGCAGAATAGCCTTTTATGCTCCAGGCCAAGGCATAAAAAGCTTTAAAGACGGCCAAGATCTTTTATCAGAGGGCTCGGAAACACACAGAATCTATGAAGAAATTGGAATAGCTACGGGCGTAGATGTGATTGATGTTTGCCGAAGCGAAATAGCCGTTACCGACCCTGCGGTGATCCAAGCGGTCAATGTCGGAGTTGGATACGCCCGCGCCAAAGCACTCAATGAATGTGGGATTTTTACTGATTACCTTATAGGCGTTAGTTCCGGGGAGTTCACGGCGGCTGCTATCGGTGGAGCGATTTCACTTCGTGATGCGGCTATAACTGCGTATGAAAGAGGTCGCTCACAGGTAGAAGAAGCTGGCGGAAAGGGCGGGGGTTTTGTTGTCATACACGATCGGAGTGCACCTCCAAAAAGATTGAAACACACTATTAAAAAAACTGTAAAAGAATTTGAGAATTCGCATCTAGGAGGTGAACACACACCTTTTAAAACTATGGTGACATATGTCAATGAGGAAAAAGTTGCATTAAAGGCAGCGCTTGAGGATATTCCTGGTGTCAGAAGGGTGATTGCGTTGGATAACTTGCCGTTTCCGCCTCACGGTAAATTTGTAAAAGCTACTGAAGAAAAATTGGCTTACATGATGGACGAAATCCTAAGGGAAGGTGGCGTCAAAGATAGCACTTTAGAAATTATTGCGACAAGGACGGCTAGGCCCATGCGACGCGCTAAGACGATAATCAATAACTTAGTCCTGCAAACGACCAAACCAACTAATCTAACTGGGTGTGTAAATTACGCGCGCAACAGAGGAGTAGTCGATCATTATGACCTTGGTCCTGGAGACTCAATGAGTAATTCGCTTGGAGATTTCGACTTAGGTCCATACGCAATAATCCATCCGGTCGGTGATTATAGCACGCCTGGTAGAAAGCCGGACGAAATTTCGTAAGAATTCCTGTCTAATTACACTTTACAAAGCGTTTAGGTTTATCTATAATTCTCGCATATCCGCATGGGGGTGATTAGTATTCTCATGTTCAGGTGCAATCCCGCCCTGGCGGGACGGCGGCCACATGGTAAGATAACAACTCATGCATTTAATAATTAATCTAATAATGAAAACCCGCGCAAACTTTAAAAAAGTTTAGGTGGGCAAAGGGAGAGAAAATGGCAGATTTTGATCGGACTAAGACCCATCTTAACGTTGGCACTATTGGCCACGTTGATCATGGCAAAACTACATTAACAGCCGCTATTACTAGCGTCTTATCTAAAAAGCTACCAAGTGATATCAATAAGCCGGTTTCTTATGAACAGATTGATAACGCTCCAGAAGAAAAAGCCCGAGGTATTACCATTGCCACATCTCATCAAGAGTATGAGACCGAAAAACGTCACTATGCTCACGTTGACATGCCCGGCCACGCCGACTACATCAAAAACATGATTACCGGTGCCGCCCAAATTGATGGCGCTATCTTAGTTGTTAGCGCGGCTGATGGTCCGATGCCCCAAACTCGTGAGCATGTGCTGCTGGCCAAACAGGTTGGTGTGCCAAGTATTCTGGTTTTCTTAAACAAAATGGACTTGGCCGACCCTGAACTAGTTGATTTAGTCGAAGAAGACGTGCGCGATCTGCTTAAAAAATACGAATTTGACAGGGATTGCCCAATCATTAAGGGTTCGGCCACTAAAGCCCTAGAGGGTGACGCCGCCAATGAAGAGGCTGTAATGGAGTTGCTTAAGGCGATGGATGACTACATTCCCGAGCCCAAGCGCGATCTTGATAAACCCTTTATGTTAGCCGTCGAAGATGTGTTCTCTATCAAAGGCCGTGGTACAGTTGCCACCGGTCGTGTGGAAACCGGCGTAGTCAAAGTCAACGAGGAAGTTGAGATCGTCGGTATTCGCCCAACCAAGAAAGTGGTTGTAACCGGTGTTGAAATGTTCAAGAAGAATCTTGACCAAGGTCAAGCTGGCGACAACGTTGGTGTACTGCTGCGCGGAATCGAACGCGATGACATCGAGCGCGGCCAGGTTCTAGCTAAGCCCGGTTCAATTACGCCGCACACTGAATTTGACAGCGAAGTTTACATTCTGACCAAAGAAGAAGGCGGTCGTCACACGCCGTTTTTCAAAGGCTACAAACCGCAGTTTTACTTCCGCACGACAGACGTAACCGGCGAAGTTGAACTACCAGCCGATAAAGAGATGGTCATGCCCGGCGACACTGTTACCTTCAAAGTAAAATTGCAAGCACCAATCGCCATGGAGCAAGGTCTGCGGTTTGCCATTCGCGAGGGCGGCCGAACTGTCGGCGCCGGCGTCGTTACCAAAATCGTAAAATAGACTAATTTAATGAGCAAAGTCGAATTCCACGGAGCTCCATATCGCATAACGGACGAGGACCCATTCCGACGCATTTTCTCATATGCTGGCGTCTCAGGCGCAATGATGGCGGAGGCTGATGGCTCAGTTACGGTTTATTGGCACACAAAAAACTCTCCACAAGTTGTTTTTCCACCGGAGAGTGAGAGTGAACGTGTTGGCTATGAGGATATCGCTTACGATGACTCAGCTGAGGTAATCGTGAAGAACTTTATGCTGGCTACTCAACGTAAAGTCGACCTAAAACCCGGTCAAGTAATAAGGATTGGACACTAAATGGCAGATAAAAAAGCTGAGCCGGAAATAAAGCAGCGGATCAAATTAATGTTAGAATACTCAACACTATGAGTTTGACCGCAACTGATTTAAGCGAAATTCGTTCAATTATGCGCGAAGAGCTGAAGCCGCTCGAAGGCAAGCTCGAAGCTATAGAGAATGATGTTAAAGAGATATATGCGATGTTGAAACAGATGAAAAGTAGCGTGATAACTGACAAAAACTTCGCCAAAGTTAGTGTGGAGGCTAAACTTCTAAGGCTTAATGCCGAACTACTGGAAGCCGCTAAACAGGCCGGGGTCACCTTACCACGATAAAACTATGGCGGATAGCAAAAAAAACGAGTCAGAAATTAAGCAACGGATAAGGATCCGTCTGAAGGCCTATGACCATAAGGTTATAGACCAATCAGCTAAACAAATAATCGAGACAGCTTTAAGAACCGGCGCTAACATTGCCGGACCAATACCTCTGCCAACCCGCAAAAGTACCTTTACAGTTGTCAAAAGCCCCCATGTTTACAAAAAAGGCCGCGAACAGTACGAAATGCGCGTTCATAAAAGATTAATCGATATTACCGACCCAACGCCGAAAACTGTCGATTCCCTTATGAATCTCACCCTTCCAGCCGGGTGCGATGCTGAGATCAAGATGTAAATTAAATTTCTAATTGCACTAATTGTTCTAATTGCTCTAAACAAATTCAAAACCCTAATCCCAAACTTTACTCATTAAGTCATTGGCACATTAGGTCATTATTTAGGTTAATTAGAAATTAGGTTAATTAGGTTAATTCGTTTCAAGTAGCTCGAGACCGACTTCATCGTCAAACTTACGAGTCAGAGCTAAATTGAGTTTTGAAACCAAAATTTCACAGGTGCCGGCGACCATAAGTCTTTTTATATGACCGCCAATGACCTTATAAGATCCGTCGGCGAAGGAACCATGGGCGTGAAAGACTGGCTGGCCATCTTTTAAAACCATGTTACCGTGCAAACCGGTAATCTCTAATGGTCCGACAAAAGTTTTCCAGGAGTACTGCTTATCGTCTAGCCGGTAATAACCAAGCTCAACTTCTTTGGCGGCGCCAAGGCCATCAAACCAAGCAGACTTTAGTTCATTTTGTTTAACAAAATTAGTCAGGGATTCAAACAGCTCTTCGCCTAGTTTTAGAACAACGACATATGAATCACCATCTCTATAAATCTGCATATGCTTATATAATGCCTCAACTATCTCCGCCAATCAAAAGTTAGTTATTATAGATGTATGGCTAAAACCATCGAGCTTACAGTAAAAACCAGCCAAAACCGAGAAGTAATCGACATTACCGAGCAAGTTAATAATCTAATTGAGGCTAGCGATAAATTATGTATTGTTTCCGCGGCGCATACAACTTGTGCGGTGACGACCGCCGATTTAGATCCCGGAACTGATCTCGACTTACTTGACGCTGTTTGGCAGATGATACCAAAACTCAAATACCGTCATCCACATAATCCAGCTCATGTGCCGGCCCATTTGGCCAGTTCGATAATTGGACCTTCCGTAAGTATACCTGTTCGAAACGGAAAACTAGTTCTGGGTACTTGGCAAAGAGCTGTGCTGGTTGAGCTGGACGGCCCTCGCGACAGACAATTAATAGTAACGACAATTTAAGAGGTCCGACCTTGCGATGAGGTCTGTTCTTGAAAAAGGCAATGTGTTTTTTGGTAAAAACGACTATTCACTTACCTTGTTCAAGGACAGACCTCCGGCCTCACCTGAGGCCGACTGTAATTTTTACTACAACTTGACCAGTGTCGATTAATTGTGTTAATCTGTTAACTATTGCAGTTCTGCAATCTTGGTTTTATGTAAGTCCAATATCGCAAAGTACATCAAAGGAAACTGCTAAAACCGAGAGTTTTTTAATATGCCAACAATAATTTTTACGGCTATATGTTCAAACAAACGCGCAAAGGACGCGGTTAATGAAAGCACTAATTACCAGAAAGTTGGGTATGACGACAACGCTCTCCGACAAGGGCGCAGCTACCGCAGTGACCTTACTGACCGCCGCTCCGAATATAGTTACTCAAATCAAATCTAGTGATACAGATGGCTATCAGGCAATACAGCTAGGCGCTGAACAATCTAAAAAAATCGGCAGAGCCCAAGAGGGCCATCTTATAAAGTCCAAGGCTAATGCCAGGATTATGCGCGAGTTTCGGATTAAGGACGAAGCTGAACTAGAACTTAATATCGGCGACCAACTGGCCGCCGATATTTTTTCGGTTGGCGATTTAGTAGATGCAACGGCTGTTAACAAAGGTAAAGGCTTTGCCGGTGTTATTAAAAGACATGGCTTTGCCCGTGGCCGTAAAACTCATGGTGGCCGCAGTTACCGACGCCCAGGCTCAATCGGTTCGATGTTTCCACAGCGGATTTTCCCCGGTAAAAAAATGGCTGGCCGAATGGGCGGCCAGCAAGTGACAGTCAAAAACCTCAAAATCGCCATTGTTGATCCAAAGCACAACCTCATTGGCGTAGCCGGTGCAATTCCAGGTCCAAGAAAGGGCCTGGTTTTATTGAAGGAGGCCAAATGAAGAAAGCTTTAATTCCTAAACTCGAAACTCTAAACAAATACCAAACTCGAAGTTTTAAATACCAAAATTTAGAGCTTAGAACTTCGAACTTAGAGCTTGAAGCAACTGGAAGGAGCGCCTGATGGCGGTACCGACCTATACTAAAACTGGCACTAAAGCCGAGACGGAAGCCAAGCTTGATAAGTCTATATTTGGTCAGACCGACATTAACCATCAGCTTTTACAGGATGCTTATCTGGCTTATCAATCGAGCGGTAGAACAAACTTGGCTAAAACTAAAAGACGGGGCGAAGTCCGCGGCGGCGGCCGTAAACCGTGGCGCCAAAAGGGTACTGGACAGGCGCGTTTTGGTTCCAGACGTAACCCGATTTGGCGGGGTGGCGGTGTGGCCTTTGGTCCAACTGGCTACGAAAATTATCAGCGTAAAATCGGTCTCAAGACTAAACGCCAAGCGTTGCGTCAAGCTCTAAGCCTAGCCGCAAATTCCGACAAAATTAGCGTTATCGAAACTTTCGATTGTTCCAGCGGCCAAGTTAAGCCAACCATTAGTCTGCTACAGAAAATCGGCACCAAAGGCTCGGTCTTATTGGTAGTTTCACAAAAGGACGAGTTAGTTGATAGAGCTACCAGGAATTTGGACAACGTCCAAGCGGTAGCCGCCAATTATTTGACAGTCTTTGATGTGCTAAATGCAGACAGTATTGTTTTATCCAAAAAAGCCGTGGAAATTATCCATGCTTGGCTTGGTCAAAAAACCACCGTTAGGGAGGCTAGTAAATGAAGGCGGCGATAATTATCAAACCACAGATGAGCGAAAAGGCTTATCGGCAGAGTCAGGAGCTAAATACCTATATCTTTGTTGTCCCAAAAAATGCCAGCCGACAACAAGTTGCTGATATGGTTGCAAAACAATATAAGGTTGAGATTAGCACTGTCCGACTAGCTGCTTCGTCAGCTAAGCCGTTAAGATTTTATCGGAAACGTGGTCGCTTTATTAGGGTTCATCACAAACCATACAAGAAGGCTTATGTAACTTTGCAAAGCGGCCAGAGTTTACCGTTTTTTACGGAGACTGAAAAATCAGATATAGAAGTTAAAAAGAGTGACAGAAAGGTTCTATAAGATGGCTATTAGAGAATATAAGCCAACTACTCCCTCCCAACGTGGGATGAGCTCGCCCGATTTTTCGGAAATTACGACTAAAAAACCGCTCAAGAGTCTAGTCAGAGTAAAACGAGCGTCGGTTGCTCGCAATAACCGCGGTCGTATCACCACACGTCACCGTGGTGGTGGCGCCAAACGGTTTTGGCGACAAGTGAATTTTAAGCTACCACGCGGCAGTGTTGCCACAGTTGAACAGATAGAATACGACCCTAACCGGAGCGCCCAAATCGCCCGCCTAAAAGATCAAGCTGGCAACTACCACTATATTATCGCCAGCAAAGGCATGCGGGTTGGCCGACAGGTAAAAGTTGATGAAGAAGTGCCAATTAGCCGAGGCAACCGATTACCGCTTAAGAATATCCCGACTGGCACGACTATCCACGCCATAGAACTTACACCTGGCCACGGTGCGCAAGTAGCTCGTGGTGCCGGCACTGCCGCTCAACTACTAGCCAAAGATGGTAAATCTGCCCAGGTCCGCTTACCAAGCGGCGAAATACGCCTTTTCCAAGCTGAAGCAATGGCTTCGATTGGACCAGTCGGCAATGAGCAGCAACAAAATGTTCAAGTTGGCAAGGCCGGTCGAACCAGACGCAGGGGCATTCGACCAACAGTCAGAGGTGTAGTTATGGCGGCAGCCGATCATCCGCATGGTGGTGGAGATGGCGGTCGTCATAAAATGGCTAGACCACCGACAACGCCGTGGGGTCAAAAGACACTAGGTTATAAAACTCGGCGCCGTAAAACGACGGACAAGTACATCATCCGGGCGCGGCACGAAGGCAGGAGAAAATAAATGGGTAGATCGCTCAAAAAAGGGCCGTTTATTGATTTTAAGCTGGCCAAAAAGATAGCCGCTATGTCGGCCGACGACCGAACAGCTGTCAAAACCTGGGCTCGAGCTTCATCGATTCCGCCGGAATTCGTTGGGCGAACTATTGCCGTACATAATGGCAAAGTCCATATACCGGTCTTTATTACAGAAAATATGGTCGGTCACAAGCTAGGTGAATTTGCCCCAACTCGAAAGTTTAAGGTTCACGGCGGCAAACTAGCCAAGAGCCTAGAAGAAGCCGAAGCGATGAAGACAGCTGCACCAGCTACCGAGGCTGGTAAAACCGGTAAAGCTGAAGCTGCCAAACCGGAGGCGGCTAAGGAAGAATCAGCCGAAGGTGTAACAGCTCAACCAGAGGAAGGCCAAACCGATGCCAGTTAAAGCCGAATATCGTAGCGCTCGAGTTAGTCCGCGCAAGGCCGCACTAGTGGCCTCTTTGGTACGTGGCCGATCTGTCAATGACGCTATTACCATCCTAGAGCATACGCCTCGGCGAGCGGCCGTTACCATAAAAAAAGTTATTGTTAGCGCTAGAGCCAATGCCGTGCACGATCACAACTACAAGCCGGATAGCCTATACATTAGCCAAATAACAGTTGGCGCTGGTTTACGTCTTAAACGATACCGACCAGCGGCCCGAGGCCGAGCTTTGCCATACCAGCATAAAACTAGCCACATCAAAGTGTTAGTTGACGGAGAAAAGAGAGTTGTTAAAAAGCCATCGTCCGAACATACAAAGAAAGTTAAATAATGGAAACTCTAATTTCTAAACCCGAATTTCTAAACAAATCCCAAACACTAAGTTCTAAATTCCGAATTTTAGGGTTTCGAGCTTCGAGTTTAGAGCTTGAAGCGACTGGGAGGAGCGTCTGATGGGGCAGAAGGTTAACCCAATCAACATGCGTTTACCGCTCACTAAAGACTGGCGCAGTAAATGGTTTGCCTCTAAAAAGGATTATGCCCAGTTTTTGCGGCAAGACCTAGCTGCTCGCAAGCTGATTGAAGTTAAACTTGGCTCGCGGGCGGCTGTTAGTAAAATTGACATTGAGCGCTCGCCCAATCTTGTAACTGTCACCCTACAGACCGCAAAAGCTGGTGTAGTAATAGGTCGAGGCGGTACCGGCGCAACTGAACTAAAGCAGGCGATTGAAAAGATCTTTAAAGTTCCGGTTAGGGTCAACATCGAAGAGATTAAACGACCGGAATTGCAGGCCAAATTGGTGGCTGAGAATATTGCTCATCAGCTTGAAAAAAGAATTATGTTTCGGCGAGCTGTCAAAGCTGCAGCGGCATCATCCATGCGCGCCGGAGCTAAAGGAGTTCGGATTGAAGTCTCCGGCCGACTGGGCGGTACCGAGATGAGCCGACGCGAGAAGGAAGTTCAAGGTAGCGTGCCGCTTCATACTATTAGAGCTGATGTTGATTTTGCTAAAGCCAGCGCCCTTTACCCAGGCGCTGGACTAATTGGCGTGAAGGTTTGGATATATCGGGGGGAGTTATCGTGACTGCGTCATTCCATTTTCCATTTTCCATTAACCATTTACCATTTATTTTGCATTTGTCATTTAACAAACTGGCTGCAGACTTATTTTCTATTTATAAATTGATAAATGAAAACTTATTGAAAAATGTAAATTGTGAATTGGTAATTGAGCACCGGAGGTGCGTATGCTAATGCCATCACGTTCCAAGTACCGAAAAGTAAGGAAAGGGCGTATTCATGGCGGCCGAGCCACTTCGATAAATGAGCTAGCTTATGGCCGATACGGCCTTATCAGTTTGGACTCCGATAGGATAAGCGCCAGTCAAATCGAGTCTGCCAGACAAGCCATGACTCGCTATGTCAAGCGCGGCGGCTCAATTTGGATTCGTATCTTTCCGCATACGCCAGTTACTCGTAAACCACAAGACGTCAAGATGGGCAGCGGTAAGGGTAACCCAGAGTTTTTCGTGGCCAAGGTTAAACCCGGTACGGTTTTGTTTGAAATGGATGGCGTTAGCGAAGAGATCGCCCGTGAGGCAATGCGCCTAGCTGGCCATAAATTACCGGTCCAAACTGAATTTCTGGCTAAAGAGGTGGCCTAATGAAAATAGCTGATATTCGTAAATTAGACACTGGCGATCTGGTCAAGGAGTCAGCTAAACTTCGAGATGAAATTACTGAACTAAAGCTTCGCCTATATAGCGGTGAGTTAGCTAATGTCCGGGTTATCCGGACTAAGCGTAGAGATCTGGCCAGGATGATGACGGTTATGAGTGAACAATTGGCCAAGGAGAAAATGTAATGGCCCGCTTAATTTTAGGTATGGTAGTGAGTGATAAGAATGATAAAAGCATCGTCGTTATGGTGACTTCTGCTAAGACGCATCCTGTTTACAAGAAGCGGTATTCCGTTAGTAAAAAGCTTATGGCCCATGACGAGAAGAACGAAGCTAAAACTGGCGATAAAGTTATTATTCGTGAAAGCCGACCATTAAGTGCTCGTAAGCATTTTGTTCTGGAAAAAATTGTCGATAAAGCTCGCATTGGCTATAAAGAAACTGACGTTACTGCCGATGTGCCAATTGAAGAACTTACAAAAAAGCAACAGCCCCAACCGAAGCTTAAGGCAAAGAGTCCAGAGTCCCGAGTCCAGAGTCCAGAAGAGACTGGACAGAAACCAGTGGACAGCAGGCAGGCGACAGTAAAAGACAAACAAAATGCTAAGCCAGCAAGCAAGGACCAACTTTCCGAAAAAAGTTCACCGAAGGAGTCTAAAAAGTGAATTACTTACTACTCACTACTGTCTACTCACTACTGCGGCAGAAAGGAGCTTTATGATACAGCAACAGAGCCGCTTAATCGCTGCTGATAACAGCGGTGCTCGCGAGCTTCTTTGTATACGAGTTCTTGGCGGCAGTGGTCGTCGCTATGGTGGCGTCGGCGACCTGATAGTAGCTAGCGTTAAGACGGCCAACCCAACTGGTGGCGTCAAGCGCAAAAGTGTAGTCAAAGCCGTTATTGTCAGAACCCGCAGCCCGATTAAGCGCAAAGACGGCTCGATAATCCGCTTTGATGATAATGCCGCTGTCTTGCTAGCCGAAGATAGCCGGTCGCCAAGAGGCACTCGTATTTTTGGCCCAGTCCCACGCGAGCTTCGCCGAAAGGGTTTTTCTAAAATTGCTTCACTGGCGCCGGAGGTACTGTAATGAAGATTCGTTTGAAGAAGGGTGATGCAGTGATAATTCGGTCTGGTAAATATAAAGGACATATCGGTAAAGTTTTGGCTGTTCATCCAAAGCTGAATAAAATCACGGTTGAGGGCGTTAATATAGTCAAACGACACTTTAAGCCAAGCCGAACCAAACCTCAAGGCGGAGTGATTGAATTAACCAAACCTATTTTCGTAAGTAAAGTCGGTCTATATGACTCATCGGCCAAAAAAGCTTCACGGGTTGCTTATAAAGTCGATGAAGATGGCAGCAAGATTAGACTCTTAAAGACTTCCGGCAAGGAAATTAAATAATGGTTGCTCAAGCACAGACTACTAAAAAAGCACCTCCGGCCTATAAAGCTAGGCTAGGCTCGTTGTTTAAAGAGCAGTACGCGCCTGAACTTAAGGGCCAACTGGGACTTAAAAGTCTTCATCAGGTACCAAGGCTAGAAAAAGTTATTGTTAGCGTCGGCCTAGGTAAAGCTAAAGACGATAAAAAGCTGATAGATGTAGCGGAAAATACGCTCATGAAAATCAGCGGGCAAAAGCCAGTTAAGACCTTATCTAAAAAAGCGATTGCGGCATTTAAACTTCGACAGGGTGTGGTAATTGGTCTAAAAGTAAGCCTGCGCGGTCAAAGAATGTACGAATTTGCTGATCGTTTGGTAAACTTAGTCCTACCTCGCTTGCGTGACTTCCACGGTTTAAGCAACAAATCGTTTGATAGCCAGGGCAATTATACTATCGGACTAGCCGATCAAACTGTTTTTCCGGAATTAACGTACGAGGATACAGCTATACCACACGGCCTGGAAATAACCTTCAATATATCAAGCTCATCGGTTGAGCAATCCAAGGCCTTACTGGAGAAATTAGGCATGCCGTTTGAAAAGGAGAGGTCGCAATGAAATTGCTCCATTTACCATTTACCATTTACCCCCGGCACCAAATCTTGATGCTGCATAATCTGATTGCAGACTACTCCGCTCAGGATTTGATGCGGGGCAGGCATTTACCATTAATTTCTCATTTACCATTTACCAAACTAGCTGCAACCTCTGCTTTAATCTGTAAATTGATATTTGATAAATCGTTGAAAATTGATAATTGTGAATTGATAATTGCAACGACGGAAGGAGTTGCCTGATGGCCCAAAAATCAAATCTGGCCCGCGATGCTAAGCGTTTGCAACTGATTGAAAAATACTCTGCTAAAAGAGCCCAGCTCAAGGCTATTGGTGATTATGCTGGCTTAGCCAAACTACCCCGTAATTCGTCGCCGACTCGTCGTAAAAACCGCTGCGCTGAAACTGGCCGGCCCCGTGGTTATATGCGTCAGTTTGGTTTAAGCCGGATTGCTTTTAGAGAACATGCTGCCAAAGGCGAAATACCGGGTGTAACTAAAAGCAGCTGGTAAGGATTATGAAATTAGAAATTAGTAATCAGAAATTAGTAAAATCACTATTTCCTATTTCCTATTTCCTAGTTTCTAGAGCGACTGAAAGGAGTGGCGTATGACTGATCCAATCGCCGATATGTTAGCACGAATTCGCAACGCCTTGGCAACCGGCAAAAATGAAGTTAATTTGCCACATTCAAAAATCAAGCACGATGTAGCTCAAGTTTTAGTACAAAGTGGCTTTTTGGCGAGTGTTAAGGCAAATCAAGTGGATGATCGAAAAGAGTTGCAAATTCTCCTTTACGGACTAGATCAGTCGCCGCTTATAACAGAACTTAAACGAGTCAGTCGCCCAGGCCGGCGCCATTATGTTAAAGCCTCGGAGATTCCAAGCATCAAAGCTGGCCGCGGTATAGTAGTTTTATCAACTTCCCAAGGCATCATGAGCGGCTTGGCTGCTAGAAAAAAGGGTATTGGCGGCGAATTAATTTGCGAGGTCTACTAGTCATGACTCCATCATTCCATTTACCATTTACCATTTACCATTTACCATTAATTTCTCATTTGTCATTTATCAAACAAACTGCAGCCAGTAGTTGCAAATTGCTAATTGATAATTCATTGAGCATTGCTTACCCTGCACCAAAACCTGAGCGGAGTAGTCTGCAATCAGATTATGGAGCTTCAAGTTTTTGGTGTGGGGATAATTGTGAATTGATAATTGAGCACCGGAGGTGCCTTCTGTGAGTCGTATCGGTAAACAACCAATTGCTGTACCGCCTGGCGTGTCTGTAATCGTAGATAAAGACTTTATTTATATTGAAGGACTAAAAGGTAAACTTAAGCAAGCCAAGCTGGCCGACATAACAGTAACGGTTAAGGATAATCAATTGCAAGTTAATCGCCAAAATGAGACAGCGATTACCAGAGCCAAGCACGGTCTCATGCGTTCGCTACTTAAAAATATGATTGCCGGCGTCAGCCAAGGTTATGACATAAAACTTGAATTAAGTGGAGTTGGTTACCGTAGCCAATTATCAGGCACTGACCTTAAAATGAACCTAGGCTTATCACATGATGTTATTTATAAAATTCCGGAGGGTGTAAGTCTATCTGTTGATCAAAATATTATTACCGTCAGCGGCGCCGACAAGCAAAAAGTGGGTCAGGTGGCGGCCGAGATTCGAGCCTTTAAAAAGCCTGAACCATACAAAGGCAAGGGAATAAGCTACGAGGGTGAACAGATTATCCGTAAAAGTGGTAAGAGCGGCAAGGAGGCAACAGCGGCGTAACCATGACCAGATTAGTCCATAAAATCAGAACTGCTAATCGTCGGACGTATCGCGTCCGCAGCCAGCTAAAAACAACTGGCAAATTGCCTAGGTTAAGCGTTCATATTAGTAATCGCCAGGTGTTGGCTCAAATAATTGATGATAATAGCGGTCAAACAATAGTCTATGTAACATCAGTGACTAAGTCCGGCCCGTCTGTTAATCTAACTGCTAAAGCCAGCTGGGTTGGTGAGCAATTAGCCCAGGCAGCTAAGAAAGCTAAAGTAAAACAAGTCGTCTTTGACCGCGGGCCTAAAAAATATCATGGTCGGATAGCCGCCTTAGCCGAAGCCGCTCGCAAAGGCGGGATGGAATTTTAGATGATTAATAAAAGAATCGGTCCTACAACTTTACCGTCAGATGACAAAACTTTTGATGAGAGAGTTTTGTTTGTTAATCGGGTAGCTCGAGTAGTCAAAGGCGGGCGCCGCTTTCGTTTTCAAGCCTTAGTTGTTGTTGGTGATCACGGGGGGCAAGTTGGTATGGGTGTGAGTAAAGGCGCAGATGTTACTGCCGCTATTACCAAAGCCACTAATGTCGCTAAAAAAGACATGGTTAAATTACCAATTAGAAACGGTACTCTGACCCATGAAGTAGAAGCTAAGGTTAGTGGTTCGCATATCCTAATCAAGCCGGCATCGCCTGGGACTGGTTTGATTGCCGGCGGTGTGATCAGAACCCTGCTGGAGGTGGCCGGCTATGAAAATGCCCTAAGTAAATCTTTAGGTAGAAACAACAAAGTTAATATGGCTTATGCCACAATTGCTGCTTTAACTTCTATGACTGCTCCAAGCAGTTGGGTGACACGTAAAAATCAACCCGCTAAGACGCCGTCAAGCAAATCCAAGAAGAGGACAGTTAGATGACCAAGTACCACGAGTTAAAAACCAAGCGACTAAAATCTGCTAAGCGGGTCGGCCGGGGTATAAGTGCCGGTGGAGGCAAAACTGCCGGACGCGGCACCAAGGGCCAGGGCGCCCGAAAAAGCGGCGGAGTTCGACCCGGCTTTGAAGGTGGTCAAATGCCAATTTATATGCGCTTGCCCCATCTGCGTGGTTTTACCAGCCACCGGCCAAAGACCGAAACCGTCTATACCTCTCAACTTCCGCTCGTTAAAAAGCCGACAATTGATAATCAAGCCTTATTTGACGTCGGATTGGTTGAGAGCCCGTACACCAAGGTTAAGCTGGTTGTTAAAGGAGATTTTAGTTCGAAAAAAGAAGTAAAGCTACAATCGGCTAGTCAGGCAGCGATAGCGGCTGTTAAAAAAGCCGGCGGCAGCTTTACAAAGATTGAACGTCAGGCCCGCCCTAAAACCAAGGCTTAAAAAGTAAAGGCGCCTGCTATACTATTAAAAATTGAGAGGGTAAGTCTGTTTTGAATTGGAAGCTGATATTTAAATCGCTCGGTCACACGGAAATGCGCAAGCGAATTTTGGCCGTACTGGGCATGCTTTTGGTTTTTAGAATTTTAGCCCATATCCCGGTACCTTTATCTGATCCCGAAACCCTCAAGCAAGTTCTAGAGAACCTCTATACCCAAACTAACTCTAATCAACTGCTTGGCTTTTTGAACGTTTTGTCCGGCGGGGCGCTAGCTAATTTTTCAATTATGCTGGTCGGGCTGGCCCCCTACATTAATGCCTCAATTATCATGCAGCTACTGACACGGGCTATTCCAAAGTTTGAAGCCATGAACAAAGAAGGCGAATTTGGCCGCAAAAAAATCAATCAATATACCAGGATGCTTACCTTTCCCTTAGCCATAGTTCAGTCAATCGGCCTAATCTACCTTATTAGGCAACAAGCTTCAGCTATCGGCGGACTCGGTGATATAACCGCTAATGCTTCGGGCGGCGAATGGTTTTTGATGATTGCCGCTCTAACCGGCGGCTCAATGGTCCTGATGTGGTTAGGCGAACTTATTACCGAACGCTCGATTGGTAATGGCATTTCGCTTTTAATAACTGTTGGCATTGTCAGTCGGCTGCCGACTTTTATTTCCGAACTAGCTGGCGTCACGACTTGGACTAACAATCTGACGGCCGACAAAGTAACCCTTTTTAACCACAATTTCAGCCGCCGGGGGCTGATAATCATCAGTTTAACAGCGCTAGCAACTGTTTTTGTAACTTGGGCGGTGGTGAAACTAAATGAAGCCTCGCGGCGACTAACAGTCAATTACGCCAAAAGAGTCCAAGGCAGTCGGGCATATGGCGGAGTAACTACCACCTTGCCCGTAAAATTAATTACGGCCGGCGTTATCCCGATAATTTTTGCTGTAGCTTTTTTGAGTGTACCAAGCTTTGCCGGCCAACTTTTAACTCGCGGCCAAGGCGTAGCCTACGCCGCTCAAACTGGCTGGGAACAGCTAGGCGTTCGTTTATCAGAACTATTTCAAAACCCCACCGCGGCTACTTTTGCCGCCGGCGGCTGGAAGCCTTGGGTTTATCCGGCGACCTATTTCTTGCTAGTTTTTGTTTTCACTTATTTTTATACTAGCGTGACCTTCAACTCTAAAGAGATCGCCGAAAATCTGCAAAAGCAAGGCGGTTTTATTGCCAACGTCCGATCTGGTAAACAAACCGAAAAATACTTAAGCAAAATTGTAAACCGCCTGACTTTGTTTGGTGCCATCGCTCTAGGCATTTTGGCAGTTATGCCAATTATCGCTCAAATCTATTTAACCCAAAGTATAGCTATTGGCGGTACCAGCATTCTGATTTTGGTATCAGTTTCACTTGAGACCTTACGTCAAATTGAATCAAGAGCCCTGATGATAACCTATGATCAATACGAACAGCCCGATTACTTTTATGAAGAAAGCTACCCACCTGGAACAGCCGCCAAGCGCCTGCGCTTTATCCCAAGACCCCGTTTGCCTCGTTTCCGCCGAAAGTAACTCTTTAAAAACACTTTGCAAAAAACCTTCCGACTTGATATAATCTTCAGGTTATATTTATGGTTCGTGAAAAAGAGGTAATTGAGCTGGCCGGGACTGTTGTTGAAGCCCTGCCAGGTACCCAGTTCAAAGTCGAATTGGAAAACGGCCATAAAATTATAGCTCACATCGCTGGACGCATGCGGAAACACTATATCCGCCTAGTGCCTGGCGACCGCGTTAAGGTAGAATTGACACCTTACGATCTGACGAAGGGTCGGATAACCTACCGCGAAAATTAACCAGATCTTTCACAAATCGCGCATTTTGGGCGAAAACCTCCGGGTCGCACTCGCAGTATTACGCAATACAGCTTGCTTACGATCCTCGGTCTTCACTCCAAACTGCATCGATTTTGAAAAATCTGGAATAACAAGGGAGAACCAGTTCTGAATGAAGGTGCGTGCTAGCGTAAAAAAAATCAGCCCAAGCGACATCATTGTTCGTCGCAAAGGCCGAGTTTATGTGATTAATAAAAAGAAACCTCGTAATAAACAGAGGCAAGGTTAAGTCATGCCTTCGACATTCCAATACCTAATTTCTAAACCCGAATTTCTAAACAATTTCCAAATCCTAAATTCCAATTACCAAACTTTAGAGTTTAGAACTTCGAACTTAGGGTTTGAAGCGACCGGAGAGAACGTCTGATGGCTCGACTAGCCGGTGTGGTAATTCCAGACGAAAAACAAGTTCAAGTAGCTTTAACTTACATCTACGGCATTGGTCCAAAGATTAGCCATCAAATCCTTGATAAAGCCAACATTGAACCAACTATTAGGGTAAAAAAGTTGACAGATAGCGAAATCTCAAAACTGCAAGATGTTATCACTAGCGATTACACCATTGAAGGTGAGCTCCATAAAACAGTAACCGCTAATATTAAGCGCTTGAAGGACATCAATGCTTATCGTGGCTTACGCCACGCTGCTAATTTACCAACCCGTGGCCAGCGCACCAGAACTAACGCCCGGACTCGTCGCGGTAAGCGTATAACAGTAGGTGGAACCGCTAGGAAAGCACCGAGTAAAACATAAGATGATTCATTGCATTCATCATCAGGGACTAGGGGCAAGGGGCAAGGGTCTAGAAATACTTTTTGGCAAACTATCCCCTATAGCCTACACCCTAGACCCTAAAGCGACTGAAAGGAGCGTATGGTAGTTAAAGAAGGTCAAAGCAGTGAACAAGTAAAACCGGTTGAAACGGCAGAAATTACTGACGAAAAACCAAAGACCGTAACCAAGCGCAAAAAGCTAAAGCGTCAAGTTAGTCGCGGTCAAGTTCATATTTTGGCAAGTTTTAATAACACAGTTGTGTCTGTAACCGATGAGCAAGGCAACGTTTTGGCTTCAGCTAGTGCCGGCAGCAGCGGCTTTAGGGGTTCGAAAAAAGGAACAGCTTATGCCGCCCAAGTGGCTACTGAAAAAGCGCTGACTGACGCCAAAACATTCGGTATTGCCAAAGTAGATGTTATCGTCACTGGCATTGGCTTGGGCCGTGATTCGGCCATCCGGACATTGATTAATCAGAGACTAACCGTCGAAACCATAAGAGATAAGACTGGCATTCCGCACGGCGGCACTCGACCAAGAAAGGCTAAAAGGAACTAGTCATGACTGCGTCATTCCAAACTTCAATTTTCAAATTTCAAAGTTCAAACCCTCTGATGTTTGGTATTTGGTTTTTGAATTTTGAGCACCGGATGTGCGCCTGATGGCTAGGGACCTAGGTTCCATCGTAAAACGGTCTCGCCGCGAGGGCTATGCACTTCATCCAAAAGCCCATAAGGTCTTGGTCAAAAGAACGACCGCTCCCGGTACGACGCCAGGTGGTGGTGGCCGGCCCAGAAAACCCAGCCAATATGCCCTTCAACTGCGGGAAAAGCAAAAAGTTAAACGGCTTTATGGGTTATTAGAAAAACAGTTTGTGAAGTTGGTAAACGAGGCATTGCGTAGTAAAGGTGAATCCGGCATAAAACTACTGGAATTTTTAGAAAGACGGCTGGACAATGTTATCTATCGAGCTGGTTTGGCTGTTTCCAGGCCGGCAGCCCGTCAACTAGTCAGCCACGGCCACTTTATGTTAAATGGCCGCCGGACAGACATACCATCAATCAGATTAGACATTAGTGACGAGTTAGTACTCCGTGATTCTGCTAAAACAACCAGTTACTTCAAAAATATAGATGAGCTTTCGCCAGCACCCTCAGCCACTCCAGCTTGGCTGAAAGTTGATAGAAAGAACTTCAAGATAAAGCTTAGCGGTCAACCAAGCCGCGATGACGCTGAGCCAGATATTAAAGAGCAACTAATTATTGAGTTTTACTCACGTTAACAAGGAGATTTATATATGACTAAATATATTCACAACCCATCACTAGCCAAAATCGATGACCATGGACCGTATAGTTCAACCTTTGCCATCGAGCCTTTGCACCCCGGCTATGGTATGACGCTTGGCAATAGCCTGCGTCGAGTATTGCTATCGAGCATTTCCGGTGCAGCCGTGACTGGCTTTAGAATTGACGGTGTTAGCCACGAATTCTCGACCATAGCTGGCATTAAAGAAGACGTTGTAGCGATTATGATGAACCTAAAAGGCATTAGATTTAAAGTATTTAGCAATGAACCGCAAACCCTAAAAATTTCCAAAAAGGGCAAGTCTAAAGTAACTGCCAAAGATATTCGACTTAACGCTGACGTAGAAGTAGTTAACCCAGACCATTTAATTTGCACTATCGACGATGCTAAAGCTACTTTCAATGCCGAGATTATGGTTGAGGCCGGCCGCGGCTATCGCGTGCTTGATGAACAAGGCTCAACCAAAAAGGCAACCGATCTAATATTGATGGACGCCCTATTCTCGCCGGTCTTAAGGGTTCGCTATAAGGTGGAAAATACCCGTGTCGGCCAAATGACTGATCTCGATAAATTACTTATCACCATCAATACAGACGGCACAATTACGCCTCGTGAAGCATTTGAAGAAGCCGCTGCCATTTTAGTTAACCAGTACACGGCTTTAGCGGGTCAAACTCGCGTCGAAGCTGGTTCAATTTTGCCGGAAGAGATAAGCGAGGTCAGCGCCGAGGGCGAAGAGCCGGCCGAACTAATGACTACCATCGAAGATCTTAACCTTAGTGCCAGAACCACCAATGCCTTAATCAACAATGACATTCATACCATTAAGGACTTAATATCTTTGAGCGAAGCCGAACTGCGTGACCTAAAAGGTTTTGGCAATAAGGCCCTGGAAGAGGTTAAGGAGAAACTAGCTAGCCTGGAGCTCTAGTCATGACTGCGTCATTCCAATTTACAATTTACAATTCACAATTCACAATGAACAATCAGTTATCAATGATCAATGTAGCAACACTGAATAACTGTAAATTGAAAACTGTCAACTTACTGAAGACTGTAAACGGTAAACTGAAAACCGAGCACCGGAGGTGTATGTGAAGTTTCACCGTCAACGTGACCAACGACGAGCCCTGATAAAGTCTTTAGCTGACTCCTTAATATTAAACGAATCGTTAAAGACCAGTTTGCCAAAAGCCAAAGCCGTGGTTAGCTATACCGAAAAACTAATCACCAAAGCTAAAACGACCAACTTAGCTAGCCGGCGTCAGGTTATCCAAGCTCTGGCTAGCAAAGAAGCCGCCCATAAACTGGTTGAGGAGTTAACGCCAAAGTTGACCGCTCGAAATAGTGGTTATTTCCGTATTAGTAAAAGCGCTTTACGTCGAGGCGACGCTACCCAACTTGCAGAGGTCAAATTTGTCGATGACTTAAGAAAAATCAAGCCGGCCAAACAAGAACAGACAGCTTCACCCGGCAAGTCAAAAGCTGAGAAAGCCGCTGACATAACTGCTAAAAAAGCCAAGACGCCAACTAAAGCCAAGGCTAAGGTCCGTTCATGAAAACGTATGCTGCTAAAGCAAAGGATGTTACACGTAAGTGGTATCTCCTGGATGCCACCAAGCTGCCGCTTGGACGATTATCCACGGTGGCTGCCCGATTATTAATCGGTAAAGATAAAACCACTCAAACACCGCACGTAGATAGCGGTGACTATGTAATTGTCATCAACGCCTCAAAGCTTAAGATTACTGGTAATAAAATGCGCGATAAAATTTTTTATCGTCATAGCGGTTACCCTGGCGGACTTTATAAACGTAGCTTAGCCGATCAAACAAAGCGTAATCCGACAAAAGTAATCATGAGATCGGTCCGTGGCATGTTACCTGTTAATAAGCTGCGCCCGGCTCGTCTGAAGCGATTAAAGGTTTATGCCGGTAGCGAGCATAATCACAGCGGTCAAAAACCCATCGATTACTTTAATAAAGAGGTTAAGTGATGGTAGCCAGTTACTTTTACGGCCTTGGTAGACGCAAAAGTTCGACCGCCCGCGTCAGATTATCTAACGGCAAAGGCTTATTTACCGTCAATAATAAGGGCTGGAAGGAATACTTCGCCGATAGTAAATACTTACAGCACCAAGCCTTAAAACCCTTCCACACTTTGGAATTAGACCCAGAAAAGTACGATGTTAATGTCAGGGTCAATGGTGGCGGTCATCCCAGTCAAACCGGTGCCATTCGATTAGGCATCGCTAAAGCACTGGTCGAGATGAATCCCGATTTCCACGGCAGTTTGAAAAAATCAGCTTTACTAGGTCGTGATCCGCGCGAGAAAGAACGCAAAAAATACGGCCTAAGAGGAGCTCGCAAAAAGCAACAATACTCCAAACGGTAATGTTTATGCTTGCATTTGCTGTAAAATGTTGCTAATTTAGGCGCATGGTTATGCGAATTATGAATCTCTACTGGTTTATTACCCACCAAGTGGCGGTTTCTTCTATGCGTGCATAATTAACATAAAATTAATCAAGAACTAACCGCCCAAAAGGCGGGTTTTTTAATTTAGAAAAGGATAACAAATGAGAGGACAAAATGTATTTGAAAACGCTCCCATAACAAAGGGGTACAGCGACCGGAGATTAGCCTGGCCTTGGCCGGATCCTTTAGGCGACCGCATGATAGAAGTTCTGGTTAGATACAGAGATATAGGTGATCTACCGCCAGGAGTCTTAGCTGCAGGCGAAGGTGCAGTTAAGCTCAACGGAGCATATGTCGATTTCGAAGCAGTGAAAGTGAAAAATGAGTCACAAGTTTAACAGATTTTATTACTGGACTCACACCATGACGTGGCGGTATTGCTAAAGTTACTCAAAATATTAACCAAAGTACACAGAAAACCGCCACCAGGCGGTTTTTTTAATTTTAAAGAAAGGTAGGAATATGAATTCAAGTAATAGCGAAGATCAGCCCGTCGAAAGGACTGTGCTATCCGGTATGCCTGGTTACTATGCGGTGAGGCTAGCGGTAGGTATTGCGACTGAGGATGAAGCAATGATCACTCAGTCCATGCTTGCAAGGATAGAGGCTCGCGATCAGGCTTTATCAGAGTTGAAGCATATGGGTGTTGAAATCACTGATGATGCTCGTTCGCCTGAAGAAATTCTGGCCTTCCTGAAGGATTTAGATGCTAGACAACAGGATACGATATAATTAGACACAATGAACAAAGAGGTTATTTTAACTGGGCTTAGGTCCAATGATGAGTTTCACCTAGGCAATTACCTCGGTGCTATCTTGCCTATGGTAAAACTCCAACAGAAACATGCGGGCGAGTATCAGCTGAATATGTTTATTCCGGATTTACATAGCTTTACCACACCAATCGATCATGGTACGCTCTACGACCAAACCCACCAAAATCTGAAAGTTTTCGTTGCTGCCGGACTAGATATCGACCAGCCTGATACGTTTATTTACCGCCAAAGCTATATACCGGCTCATTCCGAGCTGACTTGGATATTGGACTGCTTCACCTATCTGGGTGAGCTTAACCGGATGACACAGTTTAAAGATAAAGCCGCTAAAGCCGGCAATGACGCCGAACAGATTACTAGCGACATCGAGCGGGTTAAAGAAATGATGCTGGCTGGCGGTACGGCCAATGTCGGCCTTTTCAATTACCCGGTGTTGATGGCAGCCGATATTCTTCTTTATGGTGCCAAATACGTCCCTGTCGGCGAAGATCAGCGTCAGCATCTGGAGTTTACTCGTGATCTAGCCGAGCGCTTTAACAAGCGCTTTGGCGAGATGTTTGTGTTACCGGCAACCATTAAAGAACAGGCTAAATTTGTTGGTACACAGGAGCCTGTACGTATCCGCAGTCTGCGTAATCCGGACAGGAAAATGAGCAAAAGCATTGATGACCCAGCTGGTACTATCATGCTCAGCGATAAGCCCGAAGAAGCGGCTAAGAAAATAATGACAGCCACGACTGACAACCAAGCTAAGGTTGGTAGCCCCGATTTTGAGTCGCGGCCGGGTATCGCTAATCTGCTACAAATCTTGAAACTACTGAGCCCTGGCTCCGAAGCCAACGTCAGCGAGATGAACTACGAAGATTTCAAGCAACTAGTCGCTAAAAACGTCAGTGCTTTTCTGTCAAACCTTCATGCTAAACTCAAAGCTGTTGATGATCGAGAGTTAATGCAAAAACTAGAGGCTGACGAATTGGCTATGCGCCAAGTTGCCGAGGCCACACTCCTAAAGGTTCAGAAAGCAGTTGGTCTTCGGCCGCTCTGAACCCATCAAAGTTGATGCAAAAATTGACTGTAACAGATAAATATTCCGGTGTCAGGGCTGATGTGTTTGTAGCTAGTCACAACCCTAAATTTAGCCGTTCATCGCTTAAGCTACTATTCATGCAAGGCCTAGTAAACATCAATGGCAAACCGGCTAAACCGGGTCACAAATTAAGACCCGGCCAGACAATATCTATCGATAAATCAGCATTAACCAAACGGCCGCCAAAAATAGAGCTGCCGATTATTTATGAAGATAAAGACGTAATAGTAATAGATAAACCGAGTGGTATCTTGACGCATTCCAAGGGCGCCATTAACACTGAAGCGACTGTGGCTAGTTTCATTAGGCCGAAACTAACTGATAAACCATCTAGTAATCGCGCCGGCATCGTTCACCGGCTTGATCGAGAAACCAGCGGCGTAATTATTGCTGCCAAGAATGAATCAGTTCGGCAGTGGCTGCAAAAACAATTTGCTAACCGTAAAGTTAAAAAAACCTACCTGGCGGTTTTAGAAGGTAAGCCAAAGGAACCGACAGCTATAATCGATGCGCCAATTGCCCGTAATCCTAAAAAGCCGCAGACTTTTAAAGTCAGTTCACTGGGTAAAACTGCTCAAACCAAATACCGCTTAATTAAATCGATGAATATAAATGATAAGATTTATTCTTTGGTGGAGCTAAGTCCAGAAACTGGCCGCACGCACCAACTACGAGTCCATTGCTCATTCATCGGCCACTCGATAGTGGGAGATTCAGTCTATGGTAAAGCCGGGGGTCAAATGCGGTTACACGCTAAAAATCTTGAGATTAAACTACCGAATGGCGTACTTAAAAAATTTGAAGCGCCGCTGTCGGCAAAATTTAAGGAGTTTGTTTAGTGAAGTCGAATCTAAAACTCTTGCTTAATCCAGCAGCTGCGTCGCAAATCGAACTATTTATCAGAAAACCCAGACACTTTTTATTATTGGCCGGTCCAAGCGGAATCGGTAAATTTCAAGTTAGTCAGTTTATAGGCTGCCAACTGCTTGGCTTATTAGACTATAAAGCTTTATTTAGTTATCCGTACTTTATTCACATTAAGCGACAAAAAGATAAGAAAGATATTTCGATTGATGCAATCCGGGACGTAATTTCTAAACTCAAACTACACACCACCGGCAAAGGCGAAATTAGAAGACTGGTGGTGGTCGAAAACGCCCAACATATGAGCGAGGAGGCCCAAAATGCCTTTCTTAAAACCCTCGAAGAACCGCCAGTTGATACAGTTTTTATCCTGACTGTTGACAGTTCATCAAATTTAACAGGGACGGTCGTGTCTCGAGCCAGATTAATAGAGTTGCTGCCTGTTAGTTTAGCCGATAGCCAAAAGTTTTTTGCAAAGCAATTTCCAAAAATAGAGATTACCAATGCTTGGCAGATTAGCGGTGGCCGCCCGGGTTTAATGCAGACTCTGCTGTTAAACGAGGAAGATCACGAGTTAAGGCAAGCCGTAAGATTGGCTAAACAATTTATCAGCCAGTCAAAGTACGAACGTCTTCTGGATAGCTCATCAGTATCAACGGATAGGGAAAGCCTATCATTATTTTTAGATGCTCTCGGTCTGGTTTTGCACGCCTTGCAAAGTCTAACGATCAGTCAGCCTTCATCTAAGCCGAGCGCTGATCTGCATAAAAAGTTCATTAGTTCGCTAAAACTAATTCAGAATTTAAAGCTATCATTAGAAAATAACAGCAACACCAGGGCTATCTATCTGTCGCTCTGCCTTAATCTAAAGGTCTGAACTGTTATAATCTTATCAATGCTCAATGCCCTATGGTCAAGACTCAATGAATGCTCAAGTAATCAATGTGCCAATTCTATGAATCATTACTCCATTGATGTTTCATTGAAAATTGTAAATTGTAAATTGAAGCGAGAGTAGCGAGCGCCTGATGTATTCAGTCCTTTTATTTTTGATTTTTGCCTATCTTGTTTATTATCACGGCGCCAAATCGATAACCACCTTAACGGAAGTGCCACGCTTCATCGGTAATCGATTAAGCAAATTATGGGAAATTGCCCATTATGGTATGCGTGAAAATCGCCTATTGCGGGCTGAAAAAGCCTTGCTGACAATCTTAAAAATAGATGAAAAAAATGCTGCCGCCTACAACCGGCTCGGCATCCTTTACGCCAAGCAACGCGAATACCGCGACGCCATTGATTGTTTTGAGATAGCTAGCTCTATCGAGCCAAGCGCCTCAAGTTTGCACAATCTAGGACTGATTTACTACGAGACGGAAAATTACCCTAAGGCCGCTACCGCTTTTGAGCAAGCCTTAAGACTCGAAGATAATTTGGCGGCTCGGCATATTGCTTATGCCAAAGTTCAGGAAAAGCTAGGTAATGATAAACATATGATGCATGAACTAGAAGTTGCGGCTAGAATAGAACCGACCGCCGAAAGTTACAACCTGCTGTTAAACGCCTATGAAGAGCGAGGGATGAAGGACGAAACCGCCAGGGTACGTAAAAAACTAAACCGCCTAGCGGCGGCCAGCCAACCCAAAAGACTAGTCCGCCCCCGCCGAGTTGTAATCTGACCCCTGTTTTGTTAAACTCTTTGTGGTTAATGCCGACGTAGCTCAGCTGGCCAGAGCAGCTGTTTTGTAAACAGCATGTCAGCGGTTCGAATCCGCTCGTCGGCTCCAGCGCTGGGGTAGCGAAGTGGCCAAACGCATTTGACTGTAAATCAAACGGCTTTACGCCTTCGGGGGTTCGAATCCCTCCCCCAGCACCAGCGACTTGGCAATGAGCCTTGTGCTCATTAATAAGTCGCTTGTTTTTGTGGAGGGATGAGAACGGGTATGCCGGTGGCATACCCCGCCCAGAGCCCCGACTTGGGGCTGTGACAAATCGGGGTTGCCTTAGCAAATCTAAATTTGATTTGCTGGCAAGGTCAGAATCCCTCCCCTTTAGCCTGAGCCACGTCGAAGACCAGCACCACTCAACTCGGCAGAAATACTCCTGCCTCGCTCGCAGTAAACCATTTACGCCGAGTCGAATAACCCCGAGCTTGTCGAGGGACCATCATAAGATAAGAGCATTCGGGACGTTAGAACTTTTTTATTTGCATTTCTACTGTAAAAGTATAAAATAGTAATTCATTAGGAGTAAATACGAGAGAAGCATTTAAATCAGTAAGACCACCAGCTGAAGACCCTCTTAGCCCAATTGCCATCGCTCGGCAAGGGAGTGCAAACATCGTAAATATCGTTGCTTCAGGTACGTTTCCTCAAGATGTCATGGAAACCGCGAAGCGTAATGCCGCTGCGAATCGTGACTATTGGATAGAGGCAGGAGAACCCGAAGCTGCAAGTTGGTACTCTACTGCACTTGAGGGCAGAAAGGCTTACGAAATCAGAGTCCATGAACATAACGAGTTAATTAGCCCAACTGACCCAGATTTAAGATTGTCCTAGCTTCCCCCTTCACCAAGGTCTCGGAGGACAGGTCGGCAACTACGCTGCACCACAGATTAGAGCAATCGGTATGTTAGAACTATTAGAATAACTATGACGAGCGAGCAACACTCAAGTCCGGACCAAAGTGAATTGATATATAGTTTACGTGTTCAGAGAAGGCAGATCGCAGGAGTATTAGGAGAGACCGAACGCCTAAAATTTAACAGTAACTACCCTGAATACAAATTAATCGGTAAGAGAGCGATAGCCCCTACTCTTGGGCTTGTGAGTCACTATGAAACGAGAGATATTTTGGCAGAGCTAGACGATGTAGATTTTCTTTTTCTCCCCCCATCAGTCGCCCTATCTCGCGTTATGAACCCACCGGCCGTTAATGCAAAAGAGAGGTTAGAATTTCCACTTGAAGCTGTTCAATACACTAAGGTTCCTCATGGGCAGAGGTATCAGAATCAGTACAAAATTCGAGTTATACTAGACGATGAAGAAAGTATCCTTGATGCAGAACGGGCAGTGTATTTAGAGAATCTTGCCAGAGAACTTGGCGTGGAAGTTCCTCATGGTGTCTATACTCCAGATATTACGCTAGGATATGTTCATCCGTTAGTTGGTGAACTTCCATCAGAAGAACCACTGAATGAATTAGAGAAACTTCTGCCCGATACAGTAGCGTTAGGTAAAATTAGGCCGGATATTGTCTATGGCGAAGATTATTACACGGACTAAACGACTGATGCTGGGTTAAAATGGTTCTAGCATCGTTTATTACGCTGCACCACAGATTAGAGCATTGTGAACGTTAGAACCTACTCCATACTTTTTTGGAAAATCTACGACTGCTATAATTGAGCTATGGGCTATATTAGAAGAGGTTTAGATTTACTTACGAATAGTGATTCAAGCTATGTCGAGGCGTGTCGCTTTGCCAAAGATACATTTCATGGTTTGGCGGTTGCAGCCTTTGTGGGTGTCGGTGTTGCCGAAATTACAGTTGATGGGCGATATCACACAGCCGTAGTGTTGGGTCTTTTGGCAACAAGCGCAATGCTCGAATCGGGTGCGTGGGTAAACAAGTGGAACATAGAAAACAAACTGCGTTATTCCGCAGAAGGAACAGGTTCATAACAAGTACGTCACCTTAATAGCGGGGACAGAGGAATTACCAAAGTTAAACAAGGAACAGCGTCCTAGCTTCGGCAACTACGCTGCACCATAGAATCTGTATGAAAAAGTTAAAACTTTATGGACTGTATTGTTTTGCGATAATCCTTGCTCTTATTGGTTTCGGAGTTATTTACATGGGATTTGCGAGCGGAAAACTAATTGGAGTTATTATGATAATACCTGGTTCTTTATTCGTAACTTTTAGCATCCTAATAGTGAAGTACAAGAGTATTAAGGTTACTGATTACGTGTTTAGTGATTGGTGGCAGGGGCCATTTTGACTCAACAATTTCAAAGTTTAGTTAAGGCAGCTAACCGAATTTTGGTAACTTCACATATATCGCCGGATCCGGATGCGGTTTGTTCGGTCTTGTTGATGGGTAGGACGTTGCAGGCAAATTTTCCGGATAAGCAAATCCAAATGGTGCTTGAAGAAAATACCTCTCAAGATCTAAGTTTTTTGGGTGGTTATAGCGAAATTAAATTTGCACCGGTCTTTGAAGCCGCTTCCGATTTTAAGCCAGATTTAGTTGTTATCGTCGATGGAAATTCACTAGCCCGAGTCTCTAGAAATAAAACCGACGAACTTTCTAAGTTAATTCACGAGCATTTGAAGTCAAAAGTAGCTGTTATCGATCATCATCCTGATGACGGTTCTTTCCAGGGCGACATTTATATCAACGAAGGCAAATCGTCTACGGCTCAACAAATTTATGAACTTTGCTTCGAGCAGTTAGACTTCCAAAAGCCTGAAGGTTATGCCAAGACGGCCCTGCTTGGGATTTTAAGAGACACCAGCCGCTTTAAATACGATAATCCGGATTATAAAAACACCTTCCGAATCGTTAGCCAGTTAATTGAGGCCGGAGCCAGCATTGAACAACTCGAATTTCGATTAAACCGATTTACTAAAGATGAGCTGGTTGTCTTAGCCCACCTACTTGAAAATGCAACCGATAACGGTAAAGGCTATACCTACAGCTTTATTGACGATCAATTTGCCAAAGACTGGCAATCGGATGTCAAACCGGATATGGACCTCAAAGCCGGCTGTGATATTTTTACTAACCAATATCTTCGAAATCTAGATAACAATTTTTGGGGATTTGTAGTTTATCCAGAGCTTTTAAGCGAGCCAATTTCATATTCGGCTTCTTTTAGGTCAGTTAGTGGCGGAGTTGATGTTTCACAGATTGCCGCTAAATTAGGTGGAGGAGGGCATAAACAGGCCGCAGGTGCCAAAAACATCCGAGCCGAGAGCATTTTAGACGCCATAGCAACTATTGAAAAAACCATCAGTTTGCTAGGTTTGATAAAATAATCCTGCTTGCATGCCGTGATAGCTCAGTGGCAGAGCGACGCCATGGTAAGGCGTAAACACGAGTTCGATTCTCGTTCACGGCTCCAGAGGTTGTTTTTACATCTGTTATTTGGTAATATCTTTGGGATATGGCCAAGAAGAGTGAAAAGCGGAAAATTGTTGGTTTGGTTTGTAAGGCCTGCGGCGGTCGACATTACTATACGACCAAAAACACTATGAACGTACCCGACAAAATCGCGCTAATAAAATATTGTCCGGTTAAACGAGTTCGAACTAAACAAACCGAAACCAAAAAGAACCTTGGCCGCAATGTCGTTCCAGTCCGCCGCTAGCTTAAGCTGCGACTTCAGCTTTCGTAATTGTATTTCTTCAATTACTTTCAGCATCCACACGTCCTTACGCTTAACCCCATTGCACACAATCCGCACAATGGGGGCCCCAAAACACAAATTCAGATATAATGTAGCCATTGCGAAGGGGTGTAGCTCATCTGGCTAGAGCGTCGGTCTCCAAAACCGAAGGTAGGGGGTTCAAGTCCCTCCACCCCTGCCATTCGACTCGCTCCGCTCGCTCATGATAAACCTTCTGTGATATGAATGATGCTAAGCCTAGTTGAAGGACCATTAGAGCTTTATCTTCTCCGTTACCGATGTTAGTATCAAAGAGATGACAAAGATTTTGCTGAACAAACCTATTCTGATTTGTTTATACGGTTTTTCTGGCTCTGGAAAAACTTTTCTGGCTCGCAACTTATGTGAGCACATTCAGTTAGCACATTTAGATGCCGACCGGATCCGTGGTGAGTTATTTAGAAACCCTCGTTTTGATAGTCAGGAAAACGCCGTAATTTTACACCTAATGAACTACTTAGCTGAGTCCCTCTTGACTGCTGGGGTGAGTGTTATCTATGACATCAATGTCCAACGAGCCGGTCAAAGATCTCGCTTGCGTCAATTAGCCCTTAAGCATAGAGCTGCCTATTTGCTGGTCTGGCTTCAAATTGATACTGACAGTGCTTACGAGCGGACTCAACGTCGCGACAAGCGAACCTATGATGATAAATATGCCCAACCGCATTCCAAGCAGTCGTTTGAACAAGCAGTTGCCAATATGCAAAACCCTAAAGACGAAGAATACTTAGTTATTTCCGGCAAACACGCTTTTGTTACTCAAAAAAGTACTCTGATAAATCGACTCTATCAAACGGGATTGGTGGCTTCTACTGTTGTCCAGCAAAATATCGCCAAGCCGGGACTAGTTAATCTAGTACCGAATCCAGCTGCCGGGCGGGTTGACCTAAGCCGACGCAACATATCAATCACTTAGCTTAATGCCTAAAAAAGAAATAGAAATAGCTGAGATTGGGCCAGTCCTGCTAGCAAAACGCACTGGTATGCGTAACATTCGGATTTCCGTTTTAGCCAACGGTACTATAAGAGTAAACCTACCTCGCTGGACGTCGTTTAGAACTGCCGAGCGGTTTGCTGTTAAACACTCGGATTGGATTATGCGACAAAAAAGTAAGGTCAAAACTGTTGTCATCAAACCGGGCGACAGGATCGGTCGGTTAGCTAAAGTCAAATTTGAGCAACGAGAAGCCGGTCGGACGGTTATAAAGGTTGAAGCTAATCAAATAATAGTCACTTCAGTCTTGGCTTGGAATTCAAGGGAACTGCAAAAAAAACTGCAGCTGGCAGCAGAAGCCAGTCTCAAAATGCAGGCTCACGACATCCTGCCAAATCGTGTTGATAGATTATCTAAAATTACCAACTTAAAATTCAATAAATTAAGAATCCGTAAAATGACATCCCGGTGGGGTAGTTGTTCAGCCAGTGGCAACATTTCACTTAGTCTTTTCTTGGTGCAACTGCCAGACGAACTAATGGATTATGTAATCCTGCATGAACTGGCCCACACTAAACATATGAGTCACAACCCCAATTTTTGGCAGTTAATGGAGAGTTTGGAACCAAATACACAAGCTTTTCGTAAGCAACTTCGACGCATCGGGCCAGCCTTGAGACCCATTAGCAACTATTGAACAAAGCAACAATTTTTGGTACTATTGACAGTGAAGGCCTACCATTTAAGGTAGGTTATTTTATTGCTCATATAAAATATCTAAGGATTTTTTGCGGTAAAGGAGAGACGAGTGGCTGATCGAAAGCCGAGAATTCGTAAAGCACCGCCAACGCGGGAAATTGTTGAGTCGCAAGCTCAACCGGTTCAGGCTGTCAAGCCGTCAAGACTAAGTTTTTTAAAGCCGCTTTTTAGATTGTTCGGTTTTATCTTTATGCCTTTCAAAAAAGTTTTAAGCTGGATTTTACCGCGCTATTTTATCAATGCCTGGCGCGAAGTCCGGCAAGTGACGTGGCCATCGCGACGAGAAACTTGGCGACTGACACTGGCGGTTTTTATTTTTGCGATCATTTTTGGCGGCTTGGCGGCAGGTGTCGACAAAGGCATCGATGAATTTTTTAAACGAGTAATCCTAAAATGATTCAGATCAAGCAATTAGAAATCAGCAATCAGGAATTAGTAATACTACTTCCTAGTTCCTATTTTCTAGTTTCTGCGGCTAAAAGGAGAGTCTTGTGAATAAACGATACGATTCAAGTAAGCAATGGTATGCTATCCACACTTATTCTGGATACGAAGAAAAGGTGGCGGAGAGCATTCGCCAGCGGGCCGAATCGCTTGATATGGGCGATAAGATTTTCCAAGTGTTAGTACCAAAAGAGAAAATGATTGAGATTAAAAACGGTAAGCGAAAGGTTGTCGAAAAGCGCATCTTTCAAGGTTATGTCCTGGTTGAGATGAAGCTATCCGAAGATGCTTGGTACATTGTTCGCAACACACCAAACGTTACCGGTTTTGTTGGAACCGGCACTGAACCGACGCCTCTAGGTGAAGATGAAATTGAAAAAATCATGAAGCGGATGGGCCGGGAAGAACCTAAGCATAAGTTTGATTTCCAAGTTGGCGAAGTGGTTAACATCATTGACGGGCCTTTTAAAGGCTTTGACGGTGCTATCAATGAAATTGACGCCCAGAAAGGTAAACTTAAGGTACTAGTTAATATGTTCGGCCGGGAAACGCCGGTTGAGCTCGATGGCCTGCAGGTAAAGCGAGTGTGAAGATGAAAACCCTGAATACTAAACCCGAAATCATAAACAAATTTCAAATTCTAAATTCTAAATTTCAAACCCTAGTGTTTAGAACTTCGAGCTTGGAAGCGACTGAAAGGAGCGACACTGATGGCTAAGAAAGTAGCGTCTAATCTAAAAATGAAAATTCCGGGCGGACAAGCAAACGCTGGACCGCCGGTCGGTTCAACCTTGGGCCAATACGGCGTTAACATGATGGACTTTGTCAATCCGTTTAACGAACAAACCAAGGACCGGATGGGGCAAAATCTGACAGTCCACATTACGATTTATGATGACCGAACTATGACTTGGCAAGTGGTTGGCACACCAACAGACGAACTGATACTTAAAGCCCTTAAAGAAGACAAGGGCTCTGGTGAGCCAAATAAAACCAAACTCGAGAAAAAATTAAGCCAATCGCAGCTGACCGAAATTGCCCAAGCTAAGGCTGATGATATGAATACAGATGATATTGAAGCCGTTAAAAAAATGGTGGCCGGCACCGCCCGAAGTATGGGCGTGGAGATTGAGTAAAAATGGTAGATAAGAAAACTGGTGTTAAACCCAAAAGAAAAGTCACCAGTCGACAGTCATCAGTCTCTAGTAAAAATAAAAAAGATGATGCAAAGAAAGCAGAACAGGAGACTAATGACTCGAGACTAGAGACTACGGATGCTAAAACATCCGTTGCTAAGGCGGGGAAGCGAAGCGCTAAGGCCGCAAAGGAAGCTGAAGATTTAGAAGCCAAACAAGCCCGTAAAGCTAAGGTAGTTGCTGGCGAGGCCGAAGCCAAACCAAAACCCAAGCAAAAACCACCGCGTTCAAAATTAGAACGAGCCGGTAAAAAGTTCCGTGATGTTGCTAAGTTGGTTGAAAAAGGTAGAGTTTACGAATTGGCTGAAGCGGTAGAATTGGCGATTAAGACTAGCCCGGTTAAGTTCGACGCCTCGGTCGAGATGCATTTTAATCTTAATGTTGATCCTAAACTGGCCGATCAGAACGTTCGTGATGTTGTTAATTTACCAGCTGGTTCTGGCAAAACAGTCCGAGTGGCAGTCTTTGCCGATGAGACTGACATAAAAAAAGCCAAGGCCGCTGGCGCCGACATGGCTGGTAGTGACGATCTGCTAGCCAAACTAGATAAGTCGGAAATTGCTTTTGACATCCTGTTAACAACACCAGCTATGATGCCGCAGCTTGGCAAGTACGCTAAGTTACTCGGCCCGAAAGGCCTAATGCCAAATCCGAAAAGCGGCACCATTACCACCGATATTACGGCTGGGGTCAAAGCCGCCAAAGCCGGCAAGGTTGAATATCGAGTCGATCAAGCCGGAATTGTCCACTTGGCGATCGGCAAAGTTAGTTTTGGTAAAGACAAACTAGTGGCTAACGCCGAGGCGGTTATAAAAAGCCTCAAGGCCGCCAAGCCGGCCTCCGTAAAAGGTGCGTACATAAGCTCAGTTTACCTAACAACCAGCATGGGCCCGTCAATCAGACTGGCTTTGAGCTAATAGCAAGGCTTAGATATACTAATGACGAAAGAGATAGCTGTGGCCCGACCAAGCTGGGACGAATATTTTTTAGAAATTATGGCAGCCGTGGCTAAACGAGCCACCTGCGAAAGAGGACAGTCAGGCTGTGTTATTGCTCGTGATAAGCGGATACTGGCTACCGGCTATGTCGGTTCTCCAGCCGGCACTCCACACTGCGACAAAGACGGCCATGAGCTTATGGAAGCTCTAAATGCCGATGGCACTATTTCAAAGCATTGCGTACGGACCGCTCACGCCGAGCAAAACGCCATTGCTCATGCCGCCCGCCTAGGGATTGCCTTGGAGGGTGGCACACTTTATTGCAAAATGACGCCTTGTTACGCCTGCGCTAAGATGATAATCAACGCCGGCATTGAGCGAGTGGTAGCACTTAACGACTACCATGCCGGCCAGCGAACTAAAGCCATCTTTAAGACAGCTGGTGTTAAATTTGAGCTTATAAATAATCGGGTCGAAAAATATAAAGGTCAAAAGCGCCCCATCAGAGTAAAAGCAGTCAAACGCTAATACTACAACAGCCGTTTTCTTGCTTGGCAACAGCTCTAAGTTATAAACTAATATTTGAAGGAACCTATGGGAGTTTTCAGTAACCTACAGATTAGACAGGCAATTGCCGAGGGCCATATAATTTGCCAGCCATTCAACCAAAAGCACGTCTCGCATGCCAGCCTGGACGTAACTCTTGGACACTACTATTACCGGACCGAAAAAGTCGGCGATAAGCGTGTTTACAACCCTTTTGATAAAGCCGACGTCGCGCGGTATTTCGAAGGACCGTTCACGGCTGTCAAACACGCCGAGTGGTGCAAACAAAATGGCGTCAGTCTGCTGGCCGGCATTCCGCCAAATCACCCGGTAATCCCGCTGAAGCCCGGCGAGAGGATACTGGCCCATACCCATGAATTTTTCGGTATATTGCCCCCGGGGGCCTATGAGGTTAAGTCGCGCTCTAGCTGGGGGCGCAATGGTATAGCGGCAGTCTTTGATGCTGGCTGGGTTGATCCGGGCTATATCAACCGCCTCACAATGGAGATTTACAATTTAAATCAAAAAGATATCGTTTTGCTACCGGTTGGCGAACGAATCGCTCAGGCTGTCTTTCACGAAACCGGACCAGTTGAGGGAAATTATGGCAGAGGTCGCCACAGCGGCTTTTCCGGTAAGTATCAATCGGGGACCAACCTTGACAAACTTATAAGAGAATGGACACCGGAACAAATGCTACCTAAAGCCTATAAAGATTCGCGCACCAAACCGCCCAAAATCAAAGGCCTGAAAGCGCTCTAAAATGTTCATCTTCAGACTGTGTGAACCGATTACCGCATCTTCGCACTTGGATGCAGTACAAGGAAGAGTCGAGGACCTTTACTTCGCTGTATATGAACATACGGCGCGAAGGAGTACCGCAGGCTCTGACGCCGTAATGCGCCAAGAGCCGCCGGTGCAGCCGGCTCGGCTGGCTGGCAGGGCGGCGGTGCGGAGTATGCGGTGAACCACCCAGGTTTGTTTATTGTCCTAGAAGGTTCGGATGGAGCAGGTAAATCAACTCAACTAAAACTGACAGAGGGTCGCCTGATGGCCTTGGGTTATGAGGTGGCAACGGTTAGTTTTCCCCGCTACCGGGCGAAATCTAGTTATTTCATCAGACAATATTTGGCTGGCGCGTATGGCCCTGCTTCGGAAATCAGCCCCTACACAGCCTCATTATTCTACGCTGTCGACAGGTACGAGGCAGCTACTAAAATCAGCAACGCCCTCAAAGAAGGTAAGTTAGTTCTAGCCGATCGCTATGTTGGTTCTAATATGGCCCATCAAGGCTCCAAATTTGCTAGCGGCGGCGAAAAACGCGGCTTTTTTATTTGGGCCGAAAGTTTAGAGTATGAACTGCTTGGTATTCCGCGGCCAGATCTCAACATTTACCTGCATTTGCCAATCGGTATTGCCAATCAACGTATTAAGACCCGTGCCGGTTTAGCTGATGAGCACGAAGCTGACGAAGAGCATCTAATTAACACAATTGCCACCTATGAATTACTTTGCAGTCTTTTCCCAAAAGATTTTACTAAGATAAACTGCGCCAAAAAGGGCCATCAACTCGCTGTTAGACAAATTAGCAACTCCATTTGGAAAGAGATAAAACCCTTGCTGCCGCCTAATCCACCGAACGAGCCCAAGCCTCTGACCGTCAAATTAACAGACGATAAATCAACTAACAAAAACTCCAAAGAACCAAGTAAAAACTAGAAAAAATAAAGAGTTGCTTAGCTAGACTAGAGTATGTTAAGATAGCGGGCAAGACCAAAGACAGTAGCTGTCCGGATAACCCCGAACTTAATCCGCTACCGAGGTAAATTAAGCTTCGCCTAAGACAGTCTTTGGTTTAAATAGCCAAAGATTTTTTAATTGTCATGGCTGTTAAGAAAGGACAAAATTGGCTCGGACTAAAGAATCCAAGAACCAGGTGGTTGATGAAGTTAAATCTCTACTTAGTTCGTCAAAATTGACAGTGGCCGCTCACTATAGTGGCACCAAGGTGACACAAATGCTGCAGCTACGACACCAGGCCAAAGACAGCGGAACTACCATAATGGTAGTTAAAAATCGGTTGTTTAAAAGAGCTTTAATCGATAGCGGCTTTAAGGTTGCAGCCGAATCTATGCCGTTAAGCGGACAGCTAGTCTTTGCTTTTAATCCTGACGATGAAGTGGCCCCAGCTCAAGCCTTGGCTAATTTTGCCAAAACCAATCCGCAGATTGAATTAGTAGCCGCCCTCAACTCCGACGGTCAAATAATCGAATCTAGCGATTTAGTAATGCTAGCCAGCTTGCCGACAAAGGAACAACTCCGAGGCCAATTAATCGCTACGCTGTCAGCACCGTTCAATAATTTAGTCGGAGTCCTATCAGCTAGTAATCGTCGGATATTGTACTTACTCAAAGCCCGAGCAAGTCAAACAACCTAAATTAACTAAATGAAGGAGAACTAAGATGGCAAACGAAGAAGCCGAAAAGGCAACTAAGTCAGAAGAAAAAGTTAAGGAAGAAATGAAAGCTGAAACGGCTGTAGAGGCAACCGAAAAAGTCGCCGACGCACCGGCCGAGGCTCATACTAAGGAAGAAGCCCCGGCTGAAGCACCAAAGACAGAGGTTAAGGCAGACTCCAAGCCAAAACCAGAAGAAAAACCAGCTAAAGCCAAGCTTGAAATTCCGAAAGAGTTTGAAGGCCTGGTCAAAGAACTCGATAAACTGAGCGCCCTAGAAGTAAGCAAGTTTATCAAAGTTTTGGAGGAACACTGGGGAGTTAGTGCCGTTGCGCCAGTTAGTGCCGTGGCAGCACCAGCAGCCGGCGGTGAAGCCGGCAGTCCCGCCGCTGAAGAAAAAAGTGAGTTTGACGTCATCCTTAAAGACCCCGGTTCGCAAAAAGTCGCCGTAATTAAAGCGGTCAAAGACGTTACAGGACTAGGTCTTGGTGAAGCTAAAGCCATTGTTGACGCCGCCCCCAAGCCAGTCAAAGAAAAAGTCAAAAAAGACGAAGCCGAAGAGGCGAAAAAGGCCCTGGAAGAAGCTGGCGCGACAGTCGAACTAAGCTAGTAAATACGAACGATTACATAGTCTTTGGATATTTTTTATATGCAACCTGGCTTGACGCCAAGTTAGACACCGCCTACGAATAAAAAAATTATCCACAAGAATTCGCTTGACACTTTGACGATCATAAACACCTATGGTACGATTGCGATTAAGAGTCTTAAATTCAAACAAATACGTGAATGTGAGACTTAAGAGGTAAAACGTAAACAAAATGACAGATATACCAGAAAAACAGGTCAAACGTCTGAAAGCTTTGATTACTGAAGCTGAAACTTCCTTGGCCGCAGCTAAGGAACTATTGGTTAGTTTAGTCGGTGACGATAAAGTGCTAACCAAAAAAGTTAAGGAAGACTCTCTCGGCAAGGTTATTGAAGGCGTATTTGACGGTCAAAATATGGTTGGTTCCGACGGCAAGACATATCCTGTACCGGCCAATTATGCTTCAAAATCTAAGCTGGTCCAAGGCGACATTTTAAAACTTACTATCGGTGATGACGGGGCTTTTATGTATAAGCAAATCGGGCCAATTCCACGTAAACAAGTAGTTGGTCTCCTAAGTCAGAAGGATGGTCATTATTACGTAGACGTTGGTAAAAAACAGTACCGCGTATTATTAGCGTCGGTGACCTATTTTAAAGCAAAGCCCGGTGATCAAGTTAGTGTCAATATTCCGGCTGACGACAGCGTTAATACCGAATGGGCTGCTCTAGAAGCCGCTCTTTAGGCGGCTTAACATAGGCTTTAGCTTAGCAAGAATCACAACAATCAAGCCTAAGCCTAGAAGTTATAATATAAGCATATGGGGCAGGCTTTATATCGCAAATACAGACCACGTAAATTTGCTGAAGTGGTTGGTCAATCAGCTGTTATCGAGACCTTGGCTAAAGCTGTCAAAGACGGCCGAATTAGCCATGCCTACTTATTTTCTGGCCCTCGCGGAGTCGGCAAAACCAGCGTCGCTAGAATCCTAGCTCACGAAGTCAACCAACTACCCTACAGTGGTGAGACGGTTCATCTTGATATCATCGAAATTGATGCGGCCAGTAACCGTCGGATTGATGAAATCCGTGATTTACGAGACAAGGTCAGTACCGTGCCAACTGTGGCTAAATACAAAGTCTATATCATCGACGAAGTGCACATGCTAACCAAAGAAGCTTTCAATGCCCTGCTTAAGACCCTGGAGGAACCGCCGGCTCATTGTATTTTTATCCTAGCTACCACCGAACCGCATAAACTACCCGAAACAATTGTTAGTCGAACTCAAAGATTTAACTTTAAACCGGTTGGGGTAGTTGAGGCGACCAAACATATTAGCAATATCGCTACTAAAGAAAAACTGGCTATCGAACGCGAGGCATTGCAGCTACTGGCCGAGTTTGGTGAAGGCAGTTTTAGAGATAGCATTAGTCTGCTTGATCAACTTAGTGCTAGTAAGGGTAAAATAACCGTCGCCAAAATACTTAAGCTCCTCGGACTACCGTCATCATATATAATCGAGCAGCTCAAGCAAAGTACTTACCGCGCCGACTTAGCCAAGATTGCCGGGTTAATAGAAGAAATTAAAGGCAGCTCCATCAATTCAGTCTACGTTGCTAATCAAATGGCTCGATCAATCAGAGACGATTTAATTAATGCTAAAGCTGATAACGCCATTTGGCTAACCGATCTTTTAAAACAACTCGGTGAAGTATCGGCTGCTAAACATCCAGCTGATAAGCTAGAAATTGTTCTATTCGAAGCGGCTGTCAACTCACCGAACTTCCAATTAAGTCAACCGAGCAGGCCGATTAAGCCAGTGCTAGCCAAAGTTGAAGTTGCCGCTCAGCTAACTTCGCCGAATGTCAAAAAGCCGCCAAGAATAAAAGACAATCCAAATATCTTCTCGCTGGAAATTTGGCCAAAAATTCTGCAAGCAGTTAAAGATCAAGCCGGGTCGCTCCATTCGGCTTTACGACTAGCGGCGCCTTCTTACAAAAACGGAGTTTTACGACTAGCTTTTGCCTTTCCGTTTCATCTTAATAAAGTCAAGCAGGCCGATAACATCCAACGTTTAGCCAAGATTATAAAAGAAATATCCGGTAATTCTGTGACTATCGACTGTGTAGTCGAAAAAGATGCCACCGCGCCGATTGAACATCGACAGACACTCACTCAGGATTCGACCGACAATTATCAAACCATAAGCAATATTTTCGGTCCGGCTGAGATGCTAGAATCATAGTCGCAATGAAATTTCTCCAATTCACAATGATCTATGATCAATGTTCAATTATCAATGAAAAAATAATGAAAACTGTAAATTGTAAACTGAGAATTAAGCCCGAAAGGTGCGTCTGATGGACGCTAAAAAAACATCCGTTCCGCAAAGTGCTGACGCTGAAGCCAGCTTACTTGGTAGTTTAATAATCGATAGCGAAGCTTTTATTAAAATTGCTGATTCGATAAAAGCCGAAGATTTTTTTAATGAGCAGCACCGACGAATTTTCGCTTCGATGCGTAAACTTTTCGAAAAACACCGACCAATTGACATCTTAACCTTATCCGAGCAACTTAAAAGTAATGGCGATTTAGATGATGTCGGTGGCGCCGGTTACTTGACCGAACTGACTAACTTTGTGCCAACCTCATCGCACGTCGAACACTATGCTGAAATCGTGGCCGAAAAATCAATCCGACGGCGGCTAATTGAGGCCTCGGAGTCAATCGCTAATATCAGTCAACAAGAGGGCAAAAGCCTGCAGGAGTTAATCGAAGAAGCCGAAGCTCGTCTATTCGAAGTCTCCCAACGCAGTGTCAAACAAGACATAACACCGTTGGAATCAATCCTAGGCGAAAGTTTTGATAGGTTAGATGATCTGCATCGCCACAAAGGCCGATTGCGCGGCCTGGCAACCGGAATGCGCGATCTCGATAAATTGCTGGCTGGCCTACAACGGTCTGATCTTGACGTGATTGCCGCCCGACCATCAATGGGTAAAACCGCCTTGATGCTTAATATGGCACTTAACATTGCCACCCAAGCTGAACATGGCACAGTACTATATTTTAGCCTGGAAATGAGTAAGGAGCAGTTGGTTGATCGCTTGCTGGCAGCTCAAGCTGGAGTCGATGCTTGGAAACTGCGGACCGGCGACGGTTTAACTGATAGTGATTTTGAAAAGTTAAGCACTGCTATGGGCGAGCTAGCGGAAGCGCCTGTATACATTGATGATACTTCTGGCATTACAGTATCGGACCTTCGAACTAAAGCCCGGCGGTTGCATCATCAGCACCCCCTTTCGGTCATTATGGTTGATTATTTACAGCTGATGAGTGGCGGATCGCGCTTTGCGACGGTGGCCAACCGCGTCCAAGAGATTTCCGAGATCAGCCGGAGTTTGAAAATCCTAGCCCGAGAATTAAATGTTCCGGTAGTGGCAGCTTCTCAGCTTTCTCGCTCCGTTGAAAGCCGAAGCCCGCAAATACCGCAACTGGCCGACTTGCGCGAATCGGGTTCAATTGAGCAGGATGCTGACATAGTCGTCTTTTTATACCGCGAAGAGTACTATAACCCAGATACCGGACGGCAAAACATTATGGATCTAATGGTCAAGAAGCACCGCAATGGTCCGGTGGCTAACTTGGAAGTCTATTTCGACCGTGTTAGACAGCAGATACGAGATTTAGACACTAAGCACGAAGAACCTTTCGAAACCTAACCTTTGTTATACTTAGCTACATGCTAAGTCGGTTAGGGCGGCTGACAAAAATAAACCCTCGGTTAGTCTTTTTCATAGTTCTGAGCAGCGGCCTTTTTTATTTATTATTTATCTGGCGATTAGATTATCTTGGTCTTAGTAATAGTGAAACTACAGCTGCCGGCAACAGCTCCTCAATTAAGGCGATTATTGATAATCCATTGTATGGTCCGCATAAGCTAATTCAGTATGGCTTGCAGAATTTATTTGAATTTTCGGCCTTTAGTCTGCGATTGACCTCTGTTATTTTGGCAGTGCTTTTTATCGTCTGTTTTTACTTGATTAGCGCCAAATGGTTCGGTAAAATTATCGCTCTAGCTGCAACGATCATCTTCGCATCTTTACCTTGGACTATTATTTTTGGCCGCAGCGGCACTCCATTCATCCTGTTTCTGTCACCGGTTTTAGTTTTGGCCAGTTATTATTGGCTAGCTAGAACCAAAAATAGAGTGAACATAGCTTGGTTGGTATTTTGTTTTATTATTGCCGCCAGTCTCTATATACCCGGCCTAATCTGGCTGTTCCTGGCAGCTTTAATCGTCAGCCGTAAGATTCTCTGGTTCAATGTCAAACGGCTCAGTAAGTTGACTTTTATGGGCGGCTTTTTATTGTCTGTTCTAATTTTGTCACCGCTTATTTACAGTCTGGTGGTTAGCCCTAATCTGCTAAAATCATTAGCTCTTATCCCGAACGATTTACCAACCGTAACCGATTTTCTAAAAAATATTGGCTGGTCAGTATTGACTTTATTTGTTCGTGCCAAGGAACAAATGGAATTTATTATTGGGCGGTTACCGATTCTTACCACACTAGTGTCTGTTTTAATGATTTTCGGTGTTTATGCCATGCAATCATCGTCTCGCAAAAAATTATACTGGCTGCTTTGTATGGTAATAGGCGCCGTCATCTTTTCTGGATTAAACAACCTGTCTATATTTCTGATCTTTGCACTTACGCCACTAGCCGTTATTGCCTCAGCTGGCCTACGTTTTTTGTATTTGGAGTGGCAAAATGTATTTCCGAAAAATCCCATCCCAAGAAACTTTGCCTACGTTTTAATCTTGGCACTATCTCTCATTCATTTAATTTATGGCTTTAATTATTCGTTGTTAGCTTGGCCGAATACGCCCGAAACGCGAATGATTTACGTGATAAAATGATGACAATGAGCAATCAGCAATAAGCAACAATCATTTTTGTTTATTGTTCTTTGTTTTTTGTTAATCGAGCGACTAAAAGGAGTATATGGTGACTAAATTCGACCAGGCGAAATTGCTAATGAAGGCTCGTAAACTACAAAAAGAGTTACAGCGGGAAATTATTACAGTCGAAGCCGGTGACGGGGCTGTCAGAATCGAAATTTCCGGTGAACAGAAAATTAAAAGAATCGACATCGACCCAGAGAGGGTCAATCTTGATGACATTGAACAACTTGAGATGTGGTTGGAAGACGCAGTTAAAGAAGCTATTACTAAATCGCAGCAACTTGCAGCCGAAAAGATGAAACCGATGATGGGCGCCTTAAGCGGATTGGGGCTGTGAGAAGTGTTATTCCGCCGCCGCTGGCCCAGCTGATCGAGGCCATAGCTGCTCTACCCGGTGTCGGCCCGCGCACGGCCGAACGTTATGCTTATTTTTTACTAAAAGCCGATCCGGCCAAATCAACCCAACTAGCATCCGCCCTAACTCTGCTCCACGCCAAAATTAAATACTGCCCAAAAACATTTGCCCTGATTGACTCTTCACAGACCGTTAGCTCTCTCTACCTAGACCCCAAGCGAGATAAAAAACTGGTGGCGGTTGTGGCCGACCCTTTTGATATCATGGCTATTGAAAAAACTGGCACTTTTAATGGAACCTACCATGTGCTGGGCGGTCTAGTATCGCCGATTGAGGGCGTCGACCCGGATCAATTGCGAATTAAAGAACTAATTAAGCGAGTCGATGAAGATAAAGTATCTGAACTAATATTGGCGACTAACGCTAGCGTCGAAGGCGAAAGCACAACTTTATTAATCGCCCAAAAATTAAACAAACGTAAAATTAAAATTACCCGCCTGGCCAGGGGGCTGCCGGTTGGTTTAGATCTTGAATACGCCGATCAGATTACATTGACACGGGCTTTAGAAGGCCGACAAAAAATTTAGAATCTGGAATTTAGAAACTAGATGTTACAAGTATTGAAGTTTATACTCTAAATATGTCTGACGAACCGGCTAAAATCCGCCAAATTATTAACGACGCCAAGCAGATTGTCATAATTCAAGCCGACAATCCGGATGCCGATTCTCTGGCCAGCGCTCTGGCCTTAGAGTCTATCTTGGAGAATCAGGGCAAAAAAGTAAGTCTCTATTGTGGTGTCGATTTACCAAGTTACCTTCATTATTTGCCAGGTTGGGGTAGGGTACTTAAAGAACTACCTAAAAATTTTGACGGGGCAATCATCGTTGATACAGCTTCGGAAGATTTGCTCGAGCAGCTTAGTAAAAGCGGCACTAAGCCATGGTTGGCGGCTAGGCCGGTCATCGTACTCGACCACCACGCTTCTGACGCCAGTATTTCGTTAGCTGATGTTATTTATCGACCCGCAGCCGTGGCCACCGGCGAAATAATCTATGAACTGGCGGATAAGTTGAACTGGCAACTTGACCGCGAAGCCATGGATTTAATCGCCGTGGCTATATTAAGCGATAGCTTGGGGCTGATGAGTGCTTCAACCACCGCCCGCTCGATTCATATCATTGCCGAATTGGTCGAAAAAGGCGTTAAGCTGCCCGAGCTGGAAAGCGCTAGACGCGAGACGTTGCGGCGTGAGGCCGAGCTAATCCACTATAAAGGCGAGCTGCTAAAGCGCGTTGAGTTTCATAGCGATGAACGTATTGCTACTGTCACAATCCCATGGGAAGAAATTGAGCGCTATAGTCCGCTTTACAATCCACCAATGCTCGTCATTGATGACATGCGACTAGCTAAAAATACTGAAGTGGCCATTTGTTTTAAAAAATATAAAGCTAGTAAAATAACAGCCAAAATCCGCTCTAACTATGGCTACGGCATTGCCGATAAGTTAGCCGAGCATTTTGGCGGTGGCGGCCATCCCCTAGCCGCCGGTTTTAAAATTACTAACGGTCGAGCTTTTGATGAAATTAAGGTAGAAACTATTAAGATTGCCACCAAGTTGTTAGACGAAAGCGAAAAAGAGAAGGCCGGTGAAACTATTTAATAGCCTGACTCAAAAAATAGAAGAATTTTCGCCCATTAAAAAGGGTCAGGTTTTACTTTATACCTGCGGCCCAACGGTTTATGACCATGTCCATATTGGGAATTTACGAACTTATGTTTTCGAAGACACGTTACGACGCGCACTCAAGGCTACTGGTTATGGGGTTAAGCACGTTATGAACATCACTGATATTGAAGACAAAATCTTTGCCCGAGCCAATCAGACTAATCAAGACTTCAAGATTTTGACTGCGAAATACGAAAAAATATTCCTCAAAGACATTTCCAAGATAAGGATAGATCTACACGAATCTAAGCTGATTCGGGCCAGTCAAGCGATTACCGAGATGCAGGAACTAATACGTCAAATTCCCAATAGGTATATTGAGGATGATGGCGTCTATTTTGACATAGGTAACTATAAAGATTATGGACGGTTTGTGACACTTGATCGTAGCCACCAGCACCACCGAATTAATAACGATGAATATGATAAAGAGCACGTGGCCGACTTTGCCCTCTGGAAAGCTAAAAAGCCAGACGAACCTAGCTGGGACTTCAAGATCGATGGCAAAAATATAGAAGGAAGGCCGGGCTGGCATATTGAATGTTCAGCCATGTCAGTAAAGTATCTCGGCCAGCCTTTTGATATTCATACTGGCGGTGTCGATTTGAAGTTCCCCCATCACGAAAATGAAATCGCCCAAAGCCGGGCGGCCACTGGTAAGGAGTTGGCCAGCTTTTTCGTCCATGCTGAACATCTTTTAGTCGATGGTCGAAAAATGAGTAAAAGTCTAAATAATTTTCTGACTCTCGAGGATGTCATCGCTAAAGGTTTTGATCCGATAGCTCTGCGTCTATTATTTCTGCAAGCCCACTACCGCAGCCAGTTGAACTTTACCTGGGATTCGATTGGCGCCGCTCAAACTAACCTTAAAAGTCTACAAGCTTTTGCCGATTTACGTTTTCAAACCCAGCCGGGTGCTACCTCAACCCCCGATGATTATTTTACCGAGCAACAAGAGTCGATCTTAGCAGATTTATCTAACGATCTCGCTACACCAACCGCCCTAGCTAAACTGGACAAAATAATTGACTTAGTCGGCAGTAGCGGCGTTGATCCAACTCGAACCCTAAATCAGCTAAATCAATTTCTTGAATTCTTAGATTTGGTTTTCGGTCTTGAACTTCTCAAATCAAACGATATCACACCAGAGCAAAAACAACTTATTACGAAGCGGGAAGAGGCTAGAGTTTCAAAAAACTGGGCCAAAGCTGATGAGCTGCGTCAGCAGTTAAAAAGTCAAAAAATTGAACTTAACGATACAGAACTTGGTCCAATTTGGTATCGAGCTTAACTGCCAACAACTTGACGGCGACGTCGGACGTAATCTTCGATTATGATCTTAACGGTGCTAGCTGCCGGAATTGCCACGATCGCACCTAAAATTCCGCCAAAGCCAATACCAATCAAAGCCGCTATAAAGACCGTTAGCGGGGTTAGTTCACTTAACTTAGATTGGATGTAAGGTTGGAAGGTATGATTTTCAATAAAGAAGTAGACGATGAAGTAAATAGCCATGACGACAGCTAGAGCCCCTGAATTTAGCAGGCTAACCAGTACCACAACGCTGGCAGCAATCGGGTTGCCAAATAATGGAATGATCCCAAAGACCGCCACAATACCAGCTAAAGCCGCCGCGTTAGTCGGTATATTCAGCACCTGACCAGCAATTTCTAGAGCGATAAAAGCAAACAGACCAGCCACGGCAGCTAATATGACCTGGCCGTTGACGAAGGCTGTAACCGCTCGGTAGATTTTATGAGCTAGGCGCCGGTGATGCTCACGCTTTCTTTCTGGCAAAACCTTAAAGTAAGTTTCTAGCCAGGCCGGACCCTCAACTAGCATCATAAAGGCCAAAACCAAAACCACTAATACTGAAACTAGCGCCTCAACTACCCGCCGGCCGGTATCGAGTAATTTGGAGCCAAAGCCACCGTAATTAGAGGCAAAGTCTTTAGCGGCTTGGTTTAACTTTTCGTCTAAATCGTAGCGCTTGACCGCTCGAGACAGACTATTATCCTGATCTTGGAAATTCTGAACTTTTTGCGGAACATCTCTAATAAAATCCCGAGTTTGTTGTACTAGCGGCGGAATAACTAATACGAAGAACAGTGTTAGAACTGCCACCACCAGTAAATAGGCTGAAGCAGTGGCCCGAATCCGACTATGAACTTTCAGGCGTCGGCTAATGGCACTGACTACCGGATTAAGCGCTAGAGCCACAAAGACAGCCGCGGCGATTAAAGTCAGTACATGAGAAACCATGCCGATAAATTTATAACCAAGCACGGCGACAGCCAGCCAGAAGATGGCTCGGACCATTGTCCGGTTAGTCACCGCGACCGTTATCTTTCTCGGTCTCTCCATTAACCTAAATTATGCATGCTTGAGCGGCGCTTGGCAATTGTCTCTTTATAAAGTTCCACTAGCTTTGGACCAACTACTGCAACGTCGTATTGATTAATTTCTGCTTGTTGCCACTGATGTAGTTTTTTGGCTAAAGCGCTATTGTTTAATAGCTGATACAATCTGTCGGCAAAGTCTTGAGGTTCCCTAGGATTGACTAACAGGCTCGGTCGGCTTCCAAGCACGCTGCGATAGCCTTCATTATCACCGCCGATAACTACGCCGCTACCAGCCGCCATGGCCTCAATTAAGACAATCCCGAAACATTCGCCATAAAGAGAAGGGAAGCAGGCAATGGCCGCACTAGCCAGTAGAGACGGCTTAGCTTCTTCAGGCACAAAACCCAAGAATTTAACATTGTTTTCAAGACCATAGTTTTTAGCGTAGCGCTCGAGTTTAGTTCGCAACGGACCCTGGCCGCCAATGCTCAAGTGCACATCGGCATCTTTTTTCAAAAGTAATCGAAAGGCCTCTAGTAGCTGTTGGCAGCCTTTACGTTTAACCAGCCTGCCTAAAAAAACAATGTGTTTAGATTGTTGTTGGCTGACCATTGCGGTGGATTGATATTTTGCTAGATCAACCACGTTCGGTAAAATATCAGTCTGCAGCTTGAAAACATCATCAGCATAGTTGGCTGCAGCCCGGCTAACGCTAATTACTTTATCAATCCGCTTAAGACTTTTGCCATAAATTATCTTTAAGGCTCGCGAGCCATCCACTGCCAGTCGGTTGGCAGGATATATATGAACCGTGCCGACAATTGCCGTTTGCGGTTTGGCAGCATTAATTACCAACTTTGCCATAAAAGGCGAGTAAGGAAATTGGACATGAATTACATCAAAATCTTCTTGATCGAGAATTTTTTTTATGGCCTTCAATTTTGGAAAAACTGAAATTGATAAGCGACTACCGCCCCAACTAACGGGTAGATTTTTGCTTAAGGAATAGACCTTGCCGCCAGCGTATGATGGCAGTTTTGATTGACCGACTAAATAGGTAACTTTATGGCCGCCTTTAGCTAGCCAAGCCCCCAACGTCCTGACGTATTGTGAGACGCCATCGGGCCTATCTAAAGAATCGTCGTAAAGGAAAGCGACGCTTAGTTTTCCAGAATTTCTTTGCATTCTTGCTATTAACACCGTTAAGATGCTGCTCTATCCGCCACTTGATATAAGCCTCCATATAGGTCTTTTCATATTGATCAATTATTTTGGTGTAATCAAACTTTTTAACTTCGGCTAAGCCCCAGGCCCGAAGCGTACTACTTAGTTTGCCGTCGCTTATTATAACCATCAAACGTTCGGCAAAGTCCTCGGTCGCTTTAGGATCAACTAGGCCGACTCTACCGGTATTGGTCAAAACATGAATGTAGCCGGAATTTCTACCAGCCACTACCGGACAACCCATTGCCATGGCTTCAATCAAGACTATGCCAAAACTTTCACCAACGATCGCGGGGCTACAAAAAACGTCAGCATTACCCATTAAACGTCGCTTTTCGTCTTCGTTAACATAACCGCTAAAATGAATGTTTTTAATGCCTAAAGTTTTAGCCAGTTGATCCAGACTACCGCGCCTGGAACCTTCACCAGCGATATTTAAGTAGGCCTTGGGCATTTTAGCCTCAACTAAAGCAAAGGCTCTTATTAAAGCTTCAACATTTTTTCGCCTGTCTAGCCGGCCAACATAAAGAACAGTTTTAGTGTCTGGGCCGTTAAGCGGCAGGCGTTTTTTGAATGGTTTATAAATATTAAGGTCAACACCGTTAGGAATGTACTTAATATCGGCAACCATTCTTTTCTCAAAACTAGTTTGAGCTTTTTGAATCATTAGGGCAGCTGGCGCCGGTGAGACAGCGGTTATAACGTGCAAACGCTTGCCCAAATTCCGAGCGTAAGGTGTAAACACATTAACCCAGGAAGAGGTTGACGGCCTATCGAATAAGTTGGCATGAAAGGTGCCCACAAAGGCCGCTTTAGTTTGTCTGATCATTTGCCAGGCCAGTAACGGTGCCCAGGGTTCATGGAAGTTAATAACGTCGAATTTTTCTTTTTTTAAAATTTGGGCCATTTCCTTACTATCGGTAGGCAAGCCCCAGTTGCCGGCGGCACCAAAACCGGCTGTAAAATTGGTGGTTGAGCCTAAAATAATGTAGTCATCTGGCGCCTCATTTTTAAAGCCCGGTGGCTTTGGGGTAATAATTTTGACGATGTGACCTTTTTTGGTCAGACCATCGTGGAGGTGCTGGACAACCTGTTGGACACCGCCAGTTCTATCGAACATATTATAGGGACAGACCAACCCGATCTTCACACCGCGCCTCCTTGTGTCGGCGCAATTATCAATTCACATTTTTCAATTCTCAATGATTTATCATTTAGCAATTTACAGATATCAGTTGCAGTTTGTTTGGTAAATGACAAATGGGAAATTAATGATAAATGGTAAATGGTAAATTGTAAATGCATGAACCTGTTCATGTCTAGTATACTTTAATCCTTGCTTAACAACCGTCTTATATGTGATGGAACGAATGGTGCTGCCTCTTCGGCGGTAGCGATTATCGACGGCGCATGAGCCGGCATCCCGGCTTTAACCAAGTGAAAGTCCTTATAGATAGCTCGCATATGCTGTTCGACCCTGACATTATCAAAATATCTATCGGTGTCGATTGCCTCATGGTAAACCTTTTTATCAATATGCTGGCCAGACAGATCTAACATCAACATAGTGTGCGCAACAGATATATAAGTCCGCGGGTCATTGCACTTCCAAAGATAAACCTCAAAATCGATTCGTTTTTTTCGCTCCATCTCATCAACACCACGTACTTTGGTGTTGGTTTCTTTGACAAATAGTGGTTCAAGAACGGCGTAGGCCAAACGAATCAGCGGCCCGCGCAAGATAAAGTATTTTACAAACGCTGCCGGTAGACGATGCGAGCATAGCCAAGTTAGACCGCGGAAGAACCAATAAGTGCGGGGCTTGTACTTGAAATCGTCCTTGTGAGCAAAGCCAGCAAAACTAACCAAGTAATCTATCTGTTTGGCAATTTGAGGATATTTTTGCAACATCCTGGTAATGATAGTAAAGCCGAGACTCAAGCCCGTTAGGCTAAATCGCTGGCCACGGTAGCGTAGCTTAATCACACTGGCTAAATAATCCGCCAGGTTATCAAGCGTCGGCTTTTCACCGATCTTATAAAAAGGATCCATACCGCCAAAACCGGGTAGATCTGGCGCCGTCACACCGCCATAACGGTTCAAATATAAAGCCAAGCCAAAGTTACGCTCAATGCTGGAGTGATGACCGTAAATATACATAATCTCCCGCTTCTTGCCTTTGGGTGGTGGCAAGCGAAGCAGGCGGCCATGAAGTCCATTGATATATAGCGGCTGAATATAATCAGCCGGTTTTTTCTCGGCTTTTGTCATTCCTATCAACAAATTATAATTACTTTAGATTCATCTGTAAAACTTAACCGTTAAAGGTGTTACAATAACAAAGCTTCGGTGGGGAGTAGCCAAGCGGCCCCGCACATTTTTTAGAAGTTCCATAATCTGGTTGCAGACTATTCTACTCACGAAAATAAGCGGGGTAAAATAAGGCACAGGGTTTTGCTTGCCCAGCATTAAAATAATTCGGGATCGTCTAATGGTAGGACACTGGGTTTTGGTCCCAGCAATCTTGGTTCGAGTCCAAGTCCCGAAGCCAAATAAATAGAATAATTTTTAGTGCTGGTGTCCCGGCATTCGGGGTGAGAACTGCCAGTGGCAGTCCGGAAACCGCAGCCGCAACGGCGGCGAGGTGGGCCCGCGAAATTTTTCCGTCAGGAAAAATATTTGTGGGTCGAAAATCCCTCCTCCCCAGCCATCAGTGATTGACAAACCACTTGCGCGCGGCCAGTTCATCGTCGCGCATAGCGTGTTTTAATTCGTTGATTGATGTAAATTTTTTAGACGGCCGCCAGAACTTTTCCAAACTTAACATTAATTTTTGGTCATAATGATCCTCATCCGGTATATCCAAAAGATAGGTTTCGACTCGACGTTCGTTTTTACCAAAAGTTTCCGGCGCACCAATAAAAATTAGAGCTGGTTCACTTTTAAATTTGCCAAGCGTGGCAAAACCAAAATAAACGCCATCGTCGACCGAAACATTTGTTTTCCTAAGATTGGCCGTTGGATAGCCAAGGCTGCGCCCCCGACCATCAAACCGAGCAGTCATCCCGCCAATCTTTGTCGGTAACTTCATATTCCTAGTGTAGCTTAAAAAGGGAAAGGTAGTAGCGCCGGTTCGGCATTAGCCGAATTTGAATTCATTCCAAAAGGCGCGTTGAAGGAAAACCGCAGGTTGTCCTTCAATTTCTATATCTGGTTAAGGCCGCCGAAGATGGCAGAAACCGAACTATCCTCAAAGATGGCTTTAACGGCCGAGGCTAATAAATCTGATACAGTCACGACTTCCAGCTTGGCATTCTTGAATTTAAGTGTCTGCGGAACAGTGTCGGTTACGATAATAAAGTTAATCGGCGAATTATCTAGCCTTTCTTTAGCTGGCGGCGAAAATAGCCCATGAGACGAAACAGCCGAAATTTTGGCGGCACCGTGTTTTTTAAGCTGTTCAGCAGCGGCACACATCGTCCCGGCCGTATCAATCATGTCATCAATAATCACACAGTTCTTACCTTTAACATCGCCAATTACATCTAGTGCCTCTGCCACGTTTTTACCAACCCGGCGTTTATGGACAATTGCTAAATCAGTTCCAAGATAGGTAGCATAGCGTTCGGCCATTTTAACCCTGCCTGTGTCAGGCGAGACGATGACAAAATCGGTACCAAACTTTGATTTTAGATGTTCGGCTAGGGCCGGTAGTGCAGTCAAGTGATCAAACGGTCCGCTGAAAAAACCTTGGATTTGGCCGCTATGTAAATTAAGACTAACGATGCGGTTGGCGCCGGCTGTGGCTAATATATCAATCATCAATCTAGCGGCAATCGGTTCGCGTCCCGAAGATTTACGGTCTTGCCGAGCATAGCCAAATAGTGGACAAACGGCCGTAATGCGAGCCGCTGAGGCCCGTTTGCAGGCATCGATAATAATCGCTTGCTCAATGATGGCATCATTAACCGGATTAAAATGGCTTTGAAAAACAAAAACGTCGGCCCCGCGGACCGACTCTTCTAGTTTGCACATGATTTCGCCGTTGGCAAAGTGGGTAAGTTCAACCTGACTTAATTCAGTACCGAGTTTCTTGGCGACCATTCCGGCCAATTCACGATGGCTAGAGCCACTTATTATGTGCAGCTCCTTTTTATGAGCAGGTATAGTTAAGGCTGATGATGCTCCCATCTAGCAGTAGTGTAACAGTTTGATTTTTATCAAACAACAATTTTTCTAAAGTGTAGCTTTTATCTTGGCTGCCAGCTTTGGATTCCACATGGCGCCAGTGGCCGACTGAACGTTATCCGCACCAGCTCTACGGTACTGCCAAAAATCGTCCGGAGTCATTACACCACCAACGCCGACAATCTCGAACTCTGCTTTTGTTTTACGGCGAAGTTCATTCAAACGTTTGACCATATCCAGTCCAGCCCATTTAATAGCCACCCCGCAAATGCCGCTGACTAAGCGGTTTGGACCGGGTAGAGCTTGTTTACCATTTTTATCTACAACCGGAGCGGGGATAGTATTGATTGCCGAGATGGCAGCAATGTAAGGAGCTATTTCCTTCATAATATTCTCTAATAATGACTGCTGCTCGGGCGTGTAATAGCCAACTTTGACAATTAATGGCTTATTGCCAATTCGGTCTTTGACCCGGCGGACAATGTCAACCACAGCCTTCTGCGTGTAGCACAAAATTCCTTCATTGGCAACGTTGGGGCAGGACAGGTTAATTTCGATGGCTTCAACGCCAGATGATTTAGCTAGTCCAGCTGTCAGCGCAAAATCTTCATAATAATCTTCGTTAGTGAAGCCTTCATTAATAGTGCCGACGGCGCTTGACACTAGCAGTTGGCCCTTGCCTTGATAACTGTGGGCTTTTTTAGTGTCGGCTACCCAAAAGGCCGGACCACGGGAGGGATTACCGAATGAATTGGTAATAGAAAATTTGTTAGATGGTTTATTCGTTTTGGTCGAGCCAAGTAACGGTTTTGAGGTTTTATCTAAAGTTAGATCGCCATCTATATCAACATAAAGGACGTTGGGAAATTGGTTAACGTTAAATTCTACACTTCGTTGAGTTTTGTATGTAACCACATCAAAGCCGCGCTCAAAAGCATACTTGACATATTTGCTGTTCAGAATTGGTCCAGCTGGAATACCAAAAGGTGAATATAGCTTCTTGCCAAGGAAAGTAAATTTTGGTTCACCAAGATTTTGAAAGGGTTTATCGTCGGAAGAAACTAAGGTTGGGCCATCATCGAAATTATCGTCATAGGTCTTAGTCGGATCGTAGAAGGCTTTGAGCGCGGTAGTGGTTTTTCCCATAACTTCTTACTATACTAAGTGACAATGCCGACTTTTCAAAGTAAGCACGAGGTGGCCAATAGAATTATATTGGCGATTGATACTGCCAATGCAGCAGAGGCTGAAAAACTTGCCGAGTTGGCCAAATCAGCAGGAGCAATCTATATCAAGTTCGGTTTACAGCTAGCCACGGCCAAGAGCTGGCAATGGTGCGCCAAGCTAGCCAAAAAGCATCAATTAGACTGGGTGGCAGATGCCAAATTGGATGATATTCCAAATACAACTTCAGCCAGCGTGGCCAGTTTAGTTAAACTGACCCACTCACCATATGCTATTACAATTCACACCACAGCCGGTCATCAAGCCATGCTAGGAGCCCAAGCCAAAGCCGGGCAAGTTAAGATATTTGGAGTCACTGTTTTAACATCTCTAAGTGATGAAGAGTGTCAGCGTATTTATGGCTCCACGGCTAAAGAAAAAGTATTGGAACTGGCGCAGTCAGCGGCGACGGCCGGCTTAGCCGGCATTGTCGCTTCACCACAGGAAGTTAGTATGATCAAACAAAACGAAAAGACCAAGAACCTCTTGACCATGATCCCTGGCGCACGTTCGACCCGTGTTCAAACGGTTGATCAGGCCAGGGTCGCTACGCCAGCCGAAACAATTGCCGCCGGTGCTGATTTACTGGTCATCGGCCGAGAGATCACTCAAGCTAGCGACCCGGCAACCGCTTTCGCTAAAATTATTGATGACATCAAGGGAGTAATCAATGGAGCATAAAGATTTAATCATTGAGCTTAATTCCATCGGCGTCATAAAGTTTGGCCAGTTCACGCTTAAGAGCGGGTTGGTTTCACCAATTTATATTGATTTACGAGTTCTAGTTTCTTATCCGGCAACTATGCGCAAAGTAGCCAAGGTCTATAGCGATATTTTGGCAAAATTGAAATTCGATAGGATGGGAGCTGTGCCATATACCGCGCTGCCGATTACGGCTGCCATATCGCTCGTAAGCAACCGACCATGGATTTACACCCGCAAAGAGATCAAAGATCACGGCATCAAGAAACCAATCGAAGGAGAGTATAAGCCTGGGGAAACAGTGGTTTTGATAGATGACATGGTTACGACTGGCGCTTCCAAGTTTGAGGTTATTCAGCCGTTTGAATCAGAAGGATTGAAAGTTAATGACGTTGTAGTTCTATTAGATCGTGAGCAGGGAGCCAAAAAAAATCTGGCTGAAAGAGGCTACAACTTGTATGCCGTCTTTACCTTGGGAGAAGCCCTTGATGTTTTGCTGGCCGAAAAAGCTATTACACATAAGGTACTTGATAAGGTTAAAAAGTTTCTTGCTGACAACCAGGCATAAACTACAACATTTATACACAGCAGAAGTTATTGACTGCTATTTCGACTGGGCGTAAATTGTAATGTGCCATCGTGAGGTGGCTACAGCGTAACTACTTCGGTAGCCAAACTGTAGAAAAGACGCCCCTTAAACAAGGGCGCCTTTTCATTTCCAGACGACTTACATCTTTGACGCATTACATCGTCAGAAGCTACGCTACTCCTTCAAAGTATATCTGTATACATCTCAGTTCGTTGCTCGCTTCTTCCTTGTACCGCACCCAAATATGATAAGTCTTAAAAAGATTTGCGCTGCACTCAAATGCAAGCACATGGAATACGTGACTTCTGTATAATCGAGGCAAGTGATCAGTTTCCAAAAGATTGGCAGTAGTGAAGTAGTCGTCGATTATTTAAATGAGGCCATTGCTAAAAGATTGACGGCCGGTGCAAAGGTTTTATGGCTACTATCTGGTGGTTCTTTGACGCCGATTCAAATTGAGACAGCCAAAAGACTCCAAAGCCAAAACGTCCAGAATTTAACTGTCAGCTTAACCGATGAGCGTTTTGGGCCGATTGGACATCCAGATTCTAACTGGCAGAAATTAGTCAATGCCGGTTTCAGCTTAAGCGGCGCCAAGTTTCGTCCGGTCTTAGAAAATAAGGATTTCGCTTCAACCACTGCCGATTTTGCGGCGTACTTAAAGCAAGAATTTGCCAGCTGCGATTTTAAAATTGCCTGCATTGGCATTGGCGCCGATGGACACACGCTGGGTGTTATGCCCGGCAGTATCGGCATTGATTCACAAGAGTTGGTAGTTGGCTATCAGGCCGCGGATTTCCAACGCATAACTATGACCCTTGGCTCGCTTACTAACTTGGATGAAGCAGTCGTCTATATGGTTGGCCGAGAGAAATGGTCGCTGATTGATCAAATTGTCGATGAAGACATCCCTCCAAACAAACAACCAGCCCAAGTCTTAAAGACAGCCAAAAAACTAACCATATATAATGATTACAGAGGGGAGCCGTCGTGATTACATTACTCCAATTTCTAATATCTAATATCGAAATCCTAAACAAATCCGAATATCTAAGTTCTAATTCCCAAATATTTAGAATTTGGTGCTTAGAATTTGATAATTGTTTAGAAATTAGAAATTCGAACTTAGAATTTAAGCCGACGCTAGGAGGCGTGTCGTGAAGATAGCTATAGCTGGTCTTGGTCGAATGGGCACCCAAATTACCCAAAAGCTGGCCGAGGACAACCATCAAGTCATTGCCCATAACCGCAGTAAGGAGCCAATTAAGGAGGCGACCAAGTTTGGAGCGCTACCAGCCTACGAAAAGGCCGACGTGGTTAAAGCCTTTGCTAATCAACAATTAATTGTTTGGCTGATGATTCCGGCTGAAGTTGTCGACGAGCAACTAGCCGAATGGCTGGCGATTATACCTAAGGATTCTATCGTCATTGACGGCGGCAATTCAGATTATAGACTGACCAAAAAACGCTCACTCAAAGTTGCAGCTAAAGGCTCTGCCTTTATAGATGTCGGTACCAGTGGCGGCGTTTGGGGTTATAAAAATGGCTTTTCAATGATGGTCGGCGGTGATGAAAAATCATTTAAAGAAATTGAACCAGCGCTAAAAACGTTGGCCAAACCAAACGGCGGCTATGCTCATTTTGGGCCAAGCGGTGCAGGCCATTTTGTCAAAATGGTCCATAACGCCATCGAGTATGGCATGATGGAGAGTTTGGCCGAAGGCTACCGCATGCTTAAAGAAGGGCCGTACAAAAGTTTAGATTTGGCCACTGCTGGCGCGGTTTGGCAAAAGGGCAGTGTGGTTAATTCATGGCTCAATGAGCTAACTCGTCAGGCTTTGGCCGAGAACCCTAAACTTTCTGGCATTGACGGGGTGGTGGCCGAATCGGGCGAAGCTCGCTGGACATTAGAAACCGCCAAAGATATTGGACTACCGATGCCGGCAATTCAAACCGCGTTTGATATCCGACTAAAAAGTCAAACAGGCGAGGTTAATTTTGCTACTAAACTACTAGCCGCCATGCGCAATAAATTCGGTGGCCACGACCTCAATCCTGAAAAATAGGGCTATAACCCTCTCGCCCTATAGTCCTGTTCTAAGTTGGTAGGAATTGTCCGGATAAGGTGCATCAAGTTTGTAAGTTGGCAGTTCAAAAAATTGCTCAAGCGTTTGGTCGGTTCGATTAATTTCGGCTGCCAATTCAGTGCCAACGTATCGTAAATGCCACGGTTCATACTCATAACCAGTTAAGTTTTGCCGGCCGCTTTGATAGCGGATAATAAAGCCGTATTTATAAGCGTTGGCGGCCAGCCACTTACCTTCAGACGTATAGGCAAAACATTGCTCAAGCGTACACTTTCCGGTGATTGATGAAACGTCAGCCGCCAAACCGGTCTGGTGTTCGCTGTGTCCGGGCCGGGCGCTAAATTTCTCGGCCATTTGTTGACCTTGGCTTTTAACAAAGCCGTTATAAACACCTACCTGCAAGGAATACGAGCGATAGCCGCTATATAAAACGAGATCATAGCCGGAGGGCAGTGCATCATTAAATAATTTTTCCAAGGCTGTAGCCGCATCATTGCGCAGACTTTGATTGGAATCGCCTCCGCTCGGCTGGCGCAGTCCAGCCGGCACATAATCATTTGGTAACACTCGGCCTTTATTGACTACTGCCCACAAGCTAGTCGGATCGTTAACTGAATATAAGTTCTTATTGAAAAGCTTTTCTTTAGTTTTGTCGGCCGTCTTTTTTTGACCTGATTGGGTCGGACTAGACTGAATCGAATTTGATTGATTGCTATCACGCAACCACCAGATTAGTAGTGCCGAGGCTGGTATTAGTACAATCAGCAAAAAGATTATTTTGGCATTTTTTCTTGAAGCTTTAGTCCGACTGAAACGATTTATGTACATGCGCCTTATTTTAGCTCATATGCTCGTGTTAAAATCAAGCAGTGACTAAAACTAAACAAAATAATCTTAGTCTCCCGACCGTCTTGCCGTGGCTCTTTATTGTCCTCGGCTCTATTGCTATGCTAGCATCTTTACTTCTTAGCATTGAGGTCTTTGACCGTCTTAAAAACCCAGGTTATGTACCGATCTGTAATCTTAATCCCATCCTCAGCTGCGTCAGCGTTGCCGACAGTAACCAATCTCACATCTTCGGATTTCCAAATTATTTTTTGGGTATTGCAGCCTATGCATCAATTGTTACCGTCGGTTTGTCGATGTTAGCCGGCGCTAAATTCAAACGCTGGTTCTGGCAGGCCGTACAAACCGGTATAACACTAGCCCTCATATTTATAACTTGGTTGCAGTTTCAGTCACTCTATAGAATCGGCGCTCTTTGTATTTTTTGCATGGTGGTTTGGGCGATGACCGGTCCACTGTTTTGGTACACCACTCTTTATAACCTACGCGCCGGACACATTAAAACACCTACTAGATTGAAAGGTCTAGTTGTTTTTGCTCAACATTACCACCTTGAAATTCTGCTGGCCTGGTTTCTAATTATTATCAGTCTGATTTTACAGCGCTTTTGGTATTATTGGAGTTCCTTAATTTAAGCCATATCGACTTTGACCAGGCGATTAGTCGTGGCGTTATTAGGTAGGCAATTACTGCGTAAGCAGCACCAACCATCAAATCAAATACGTAATGTTCGCCTTCGTAAACCGTGCCAAAATAGATCAATAAAGGGTAAACTACCGCTAAAGCGCCCCATTTACGGCCATAAAGTTTGAATATCAAAATTGCAAACAAGGTCGAGGCCGCAGCATGCAATGAGGGGATAGCCGCTACCGCATTAGGCGAGATAGCATTGTAGACTGAAGGAAAATCCTGGATACCGAGGCTGGACCAGACATAGCTTGAAATACGGGTAACTGGTTCAATGATTTGCTCTTGCGCAGCTAGCCATGGTGGGGCAGCCGGAAATAACAAAAATGTTAAGAAGGCCGCAAAAAAGACCAGCCCATACATTGTTACCGCCCGCCAATAAAAGACTTCTCTTGTTTTCCAAATCAGAATGGCTAGCGCGAAAGGCATTATAAAAAATAAGAGGTAAGGGATATATAAGGCGATATCGTACCATTGGGTATGTCCAGTCCATAGCCAATCCTGAAGATATTTTGTTGGTAGATTATCAAGTAAAAACTTATCGGCATTTGGCGCCAGAGTGTAATTAACGTGAGTATTCAAATTGTCGGCAATACCGCGGAATGATTCATAGACTAAAATCACGGCCGTAAACGGCAGCAAATGTTTTACTAAATCAACAGTTTGGTTAAATATCATAAATAAGAAAATTAGGAAAATGAGTAGTTTATCGGGGGTCGGGAAGCTTGGTTCTAAAATAAAGAAAACCGTCAAAACAATCACGCCAGCTATTCCAATCGTGCTAGCCAGCCGGTTTTTTCTATTGAAAGACATTAGGACTATTGTAGCTGATTGACTTAACATTCTTGGCACCTGACTTGAAAATTACGTGCAATAGGAATATCTTAAAAACATAAGCATTTAGTTTGTGGGGAGAATAAAATGACAATCACCAAAAACGATCATACTTTAGCAGTATGGGCGCTTCTTAGAATAGGCTTGGGCCTGATCTTTGTTTGGGCCTTCTTTGATAAACTCTTCGGACTTGGTTTTGCCACCTGCCGCGATAAGGCCGGCGAAATAACTACCATGTGTTCGCAAGCCTGGGTAAACGGCGGCTCGCCAACGACTGGTTTTCTAAAAAATGCCGTAACTGGGCCATTTGCTGATTTTTACCACAACCTAGCCGGTAATGCACTGGTTGACTGGCTGTTCATGATCGGTCTATTGGTTGTTGGTGTTGGACTGACGCTGGGAGTTTGGATTCGGGCTGCCGCCGCGATTGGCATCATCATGTTAGCTCTAATGTATAGCGCGCTGCTTTGGCCAAAAAATCATCTTTTTTTAGATGAGCACCTAATTTACATCATTACGCTGTTCGGCGTTTTTGGTACAGCCGGTCAAGCCCGCTGGAGTTTGCAGGGCTGGTGGCAAGACACAATCATCGCCAAAAAATTCCCTTTTCTGCGTTAGTCACAATAATTTGATTTTGCTTATGCTTGCTGTTGAAAGTAAAGCTTTCTAGACTGTAGGTATCTATGGCTGAGAGAGTTTTATTGCTTAAAGATATTAGCCCTGCTGCTGGCGAAGCGTTTACTGAGGCCGGCTTTGCTGTTGATACTTTCCCAAAGGATATTGCAATGCGATCTCTTGGCAGGGCAGTTAAGCAGACAGGAACTCGAGTAGTCGGAGTTCGCTCTGGACCAAGACTTACAGATGGAATAATCGGCTCGCCAACGCTTGAGGCAATTGGTGTTTTTGCCACCGGTTTGGATGCCGTTGATACAACAAAAGCGTTGAGAAAAGGGGTCGCGGTTCTGGCGGTAAAGGACGAAAGTGCGCTGGCCGTAGCCGAATATGTGACGGGTACAATTTACGGTATATCAAGGGGTCTTTTCCAAAACACACATGAGATGAAACGCGGCAACTGGATTAAAAGCCACGAAGGCAGCCGCCAAGTTGAAGGCAAAACCCTTGGCATCGTTGGCTTTGGGCGAATCGGTAGACAAACCGCCAGGAAAGCTCTGGCCAACAGAATGAATGTATTAGCTTATGACGTGAACCCTGATGTCGAAATCAAAGGCCGGGTTAGGGGAGTCGACTTGGAAGAGTTACTGGCTAAATCTGACTACGTAACCCTCCATGCCTCCAGCAATAAAGGCGACCCTCCAATACTAGATGAAGCGGCTTTATTTGCCATGAAGGAGGGTAGCTATTTGATTAATGCCGGCCGAGCGAGCCTAGTCGATTACGAGGCGTTATACAAAGTGCTGAAAAAGGGTTATTTGGGCGGAGCGGTTATCGATGTTTGGGGTACGGATGAGCCTAAATCTTCAAGAGCCAAATTCCGTCATCGATTAGCTAGATTGCCGATTGTTGCGGCGACTTCACATATCGCTGCCTCTAGCGTCGAAACGCAGGATGGTATTGGTCGAGGTGTAGCCGGTCAAGTTATTGATTTTCTTCAGACGGCTAACTCTGAAGAGGTAGTTAATTTTTCTGAAAATATGAAAAAGGATCCAGGCCCAATGGATCCCGACTTTTTAAGATTGGTGTGGATACATAAAAATATGGCCGGAGCAGTCGCAGCCGCCACTCGATTAGTGAGCCGTTTGGGAGGAAATCTGGTCGCCGCTGAGCTCGGTTCGCCTCATAAAGTAGAGATATTCCATGAGATAGGCTATCTGACGCTGGATTTTGAAGACCTCGCGCCCTACCGAGTGCCGGGTTTACAAAGAAAGCTTTCGGAAACTCCTTTCGACATAAAGTCACGGGTTATTTTTGGTTAATATTCTTAGGCGCTAAAAACTTTGGCGGATGTGGGACATTGAGAAGTCCCAGTCGGCGTCGGTTTTTTTGTGTGGGTTGAAGATGTTTTCCGGATCAAAGATTGCTTTAGTCTGACGGAAAAAGTCAGTAACTTCTTTGCCGTACATTTCTTCCAGCCATGGACCGCGGATCAGGCCGTCATTATGTTCACCAGAAATACTCCCGCCGTAACTCAAGACTAATTCGTTGACCTCGCGCATAGCTGGTGCTAATTTAGCCCGTTCTTTCGGATCTTCAATTTTCATCAATGGAATAACGTGAAAATTGCCATCACCCATGTGACCGGCAATGGTAGCTAGCAGTTTATATTTTTTTATAATGACTTGTAGCTTCGGGAAAAATTCAACAAGATGCTGGGGCGGCACCACAAAATCATCAATGAACGGCGCCGTATGTTTATCTTTAACTTTTTTTCTAAGCAGGTTGAAACTCTCACGACGCATGATTCTAAACTTCCAAGCTTTGGCTTCGGTAGAGTCTTCTTCGGTGGCTTCCAACTTGAAATCTT